>ERZ832522.3011-NODE-3011-length-19383-cov-8.076262_pt1 | contig 19383 bp, 18 predicted proteins | sample MGYA00519951_ERZ832522 | MGnify/ENA primary metagenome ERZ832522 (study PRJEB31850, sample SAMEA3708728) | human gut metagenome | biome: human gut; feature: human-associated habitat; material: faeces | place: China | collected 2014 ... | reverse complement strand
CCGCGCCTCGGCGCGAGAATGTGCCAAGGCACATTCTTTTTTATGATTCATGACAATAGAATGCTCGCAGAGCGTGCATTCTATTGTTGATTGGATTTCTTACCAACCTATTTCTTTGTTTTCACCAGTGCGCGCAGCAGCCCGGACAGATACTCTTTCTGGACAGATGCGTCAGAATTTAACAAGTCGTCGGCGAGCAGGAAACACTGGCGGTCTTTATGGTTTTCCCGAAATAACGGCAGCTCGTCCGGCACAGAGAAGCAGGGAAGAAACTGTCCTTCTTTTTTTGTATAACAGGTTGCGGCTGTCGCGGGCATGCGCTGCGATTTATCGACGTAAACGGCGACGGATTTGTGAATTGCGGTATCTTCTGCAGGCAGGTAGGAATAGTTTTTATAGTCTGGATAAAAATGCTTTAAAATGCCATCATAGACCGGCAGGCGCAGCAGCACAGTCCGTTCCCTGCCTGCGAGGAAGCAGTTTTTTAAAACAGTGCCGGAGCCATGCAGGGACAAAGAAACCGGAAGAGGGATATCTGTCTGCAGGGTAAAGACTGCATTGGTCCGCGCTTTTCCAAAAGCGTCCTCGGTATGCTCGAGAGAAAGGGTGACCGGAGAAAAGCCCTGTTCTTCGAAAAATAGCGGGATTGCCATCACGCGGTAAAGGGTGGTCATTCCCTCGAGGTCTTCACGGTTGTGTAAAAGCAGGATGTCGAGAAGCTCTTTTGTAGGCTGTCTGGCGTAGGAATGATACAGCTCGATCAGCTCGCCGCCGTTAAAATGGTCTTCCCGATGGATGCCGATAAACTCCTCCAGCTGCTTCTGGCGACATCCCGGCAGGTGCAGGAGGTTTTTATAAGGGCTTATTTTTTTGTAGATGTCGTGCTGGACGGACGCCGGGACAAAAGAAAGCCCGAATTTTTTCGCGCGGGTCTGCAGAAACGGAACATCGAAGGTTGTTCCGTTAAAATGTACCATGACCGGAAAGGAGGCGGCGAAGGAGAAAAACTGCTGCAAAACATCCGCTTCATCATCGGGCGTCTCCGCAAAAAACTGCCGGGTTTCCCAGCCGTTTGTGGTCAGATAAGCGCAGCCGATCAGATAGACGCAGGCGCTGCGCGCGGAAAATCCGGTGGTTTCGATATCGAAAAATAAAATGTCCTGAGGGGCTTCAAAAAAAGAAGCCAGCTCTTTCGTTGTATCGGATAAAATAGGGTTTTTTAAAGTTTTCATAACCGTATGATAGCATATTTTTGAAATTTCCTGTAGTATTTTGGCTAAAAAAATAGTATGATACAAGATGGAATGTATGTATACAATGTACATGTTCAGAAACAAAAAAGAAAAGGAAGGATGATTGGCGAATGGCTAAGTTGACATTTATGGGCGGCATTCATCCCTATGATGGGAAGGATCTGTCGAAGGATAAGCCCATGAAGGCAGTTCTGCCAAAGGGTGACCTGGTATATCCGCTGTCCCAGCATATCGGCGCGCCTGCAGTGCCTGTCGTGGCAAAGGGAGACCATGTACTGACAGGACAGAAGATTGCGGAAGCCCAGGGGTTTGTATCGGCACCGATTTATGCGACAGTTTCCGGTACAGTTAAGGGGATCGAGCCGCACCGCGTCGTAACCGGTGACAATGTAATGAGCATTGTGATTGAGGACGACCATTTATATGAAGAAGCAGAGTTTGTTCCTGCAGACCTGGAGACGTTAAGCCGGGAGGAAATTATCGGAAGAGTGAAAGAAGCCGGCATCGTCGGCATGGGCGGCGCAGGTTTCCCGACACATGTAAAACTGAGTCCGAAAAATCCGGACAGCATTACAGATGTCATCGTAAACTGTGCGGAATGCGAACCGTACCTGACCTCTGACTACAGAAGAATGATGGAGGAGCCGGAAAAGCTGATTGCCGGTCTGAAGGTAATGTTAAAGCTGTTCCCGAACGCAAAGGGAACGCTGGCAGTGGAAGATAATAAACCGGATGCAATCGCACTGTTAAAGAAGCTGACAAAGGATGAAACGGATATTTCCGTGGCTGCCTTACATACAAAATACCCGCAGGGCTCGGAGCGCCATCTGATTTATGCGGTGACAGGACGTGCGATCAATTCCTCCATGCTTCCTGCAGATGCGGGTTGTATCGTAGACAATGTTGATACGGTTGTTGCGATCAATCAGGCTGTGCGCGAAGGGAAACCGCTGATGCACCGTATCGTAACGGTAACGGGAGATGCAGTTGCAAACCCTCAGAACTTTATTGTCCGGATTGGTACCAATTACAACGAGCTGATCGAAGAAGCGGGTGGTTTTGTACAGGAACCTGCTAAGATTGTTTCCGGTGGTCCGATGATGGGCTTTGGTATTTTTGATTTAAACGTGCCGACAACCAAGACATCCTCCGCACTGCTGTGCCTGACCCATGACGATGTTGCAGATTCACAGCCGTCGGCGTGTATCAACTGCGGACGCTGTGTAGAAGTCTGTCCCGGCAGAGTTGTGCCTAAGCTCCTTGCAGACTATGCAGAACGTCATGATCTCGAACGATTTGAAGCCTGTAACGGTCTGGAATGCTGCGAATGCGGATGCTGCAGCTATGTCTGCCCGGCAAAGCGTCCTCTGACACAGGCGATCAAATCCGCGAGAAAGATGGTTCTGGCTGAAAAAAAGAAAAAACAGCAGGAGGCGAAGAAATGAGCGATTTACGCAATGTATCCTCCAACCCCCATATCCGGGCGAAGGATACCACTTCCCGGATTATGCTGACAGTAGTTATTGCACTGCTTCTGCCCGCATTTTTTGGCATTTACAATTTTGGCTTCCGGGCACTGGTTCTGATCCTGATCAGTATCGCAACCTGTGTTCTGACCGAGTATATCTATGAAAAACTGATGAAAAAACCCATCACGATCGGCGATTTCTCAGCAGTCGTAACCGGATTGTTACTGGCATTAAACCTGCCTGTATCCGTTCCTTTCTGGATTCCGGTTGTCGGCGGCGTATTTGCAATCCTGGTGGTAAAGATGCTGTTCGGTGGACTGGGACAGAACTTCATGAACCCGGCGCTGGCAGGCAGATGCTTTCTGCTGATTTCCTTTACCTCCCTGATGACGAATTTTAACTGCGATGCCTATACCGGTGCGACGCCTCTGGCAAGTCTGAAAGCAGGAGAAAGCGTCAACGTTCTGAACATGATTCTGGGACGCACGGCTGGTACGATCGGTGAGACCTCCGTGATTGCGATCGTTTTGGGCGCCTGTGTTCTGATCGTTGCAGGTGTAATCGACCTGCGCGTACCGGGTAGCTATATCGCTTCCTTTGCCGTTTTTGTCCTGCTGTTTGCAGCCCTTAGCGGAATTGCGATCAGCCCGGCATATCTGTCCGCACAGCTGGCAGGCGGTGGTCTGATGCTCGGTGCATTCTTTATGGCGACGGACTATGTAACCCGTCCTGTCACCAAAAAAGGACAGTACATTTACGGTGTGATTCTCGGTTTTCTGACCGCGATCTTCCGTATTTTCGGCGCGAGCGCAGAGGGCGTATCCTATGCGATTATTCTGGGCAACCTTCTGGTTCCGCTGATTGAGCGTTATACGATGCCGAAAGCATTCGGAAAAGGAGGAGAGCGGTCATGAAGAGCATGCTGAAAGATGCGGGCATTCTGTTCGCAATCACCCTGGTAGCCGGATTGCTGCTGGGTTGTGTTTATCAGATAACAAAAGAGCCTATCGCGCGTCAGGAGGCGCTGGCACAGGAAAATGCGTGCCGTGAAGTCTTTTCTGATGCGGAAAGCTTTGAAGCTGTGACAGATTTTACAGAAGAAGCTGCACAGACTGTGCTCAATGAGGGCGGCTACAGCGCAGCCAGTGTCAATGCCTGTCAGGAGGCAAAGGATGCGTCTGGAACAGTACTTGGTTATGTGCTGACGGTGACAACCCATGAGGGCTACGGCGGAGATATCCAGTTTACCGTTGGCGTGCGCAATGACGGCACATTAAACGGGATTTCTCTGCTGTCTATTTCCGAAACAGCAGGCCTTGGCATGCAGGCGGGAGACGTTCTGGTTCCCCAGTTTGCAGATAAAAATGCCTATCCGTATGTATACACTAAAACCGGTTCGACAGCAGACAATGAAATTGATGCCATTTCCGGCGCTACGATCACAACCAATGCTGTAACCGATGGAGTCAACGCTGGTGTGTACTATTTCCAGACCATGCTGCAGCAAGGTGCAGGGGAAGGAGCAGCAAATGAGTAAGAAAAATACGCCTGCAGAGCGGCTTTATAACGGTATTGTTAAAGAAAACCCGACGTTTGTTTTGACGCTGGGTATGTGTCCGACCCTGGCGGTTACGACCAGCGCAGTCAACGGTCTGGGCATGGGTCTGACCACGATGGTAGTCCTTGCACTGTGTAACCTGATCATTTCCGCACTGCGCAAGATTATTCCCGATAAGGTGAGAATTCCTGCGTTCATCGTCATCGCTGCGTCTCTGGTTACGATGATGCAGCTTCTGCTGCAGGGCTTTATTCCGTCCCTGTATGATTCGCTGGGTATTTATATTCCGCTGATTGTCGTAAACTGTATCATTCTGGGCAGAGCGGAGTCCTATGCGTCCAGAAATCCGGTACTCCCTTCTTTGTTCGATGGTATCGGTATGGGACTTGGATTTTCCGTTGCGCTGACCTGTATTGGTGCAGTTCGTGAAATCCTTGGCGCAGGAGAGCTGTTCGGCTTCCGCGTGATGCCCCAATCCTACGTTCCGTTTTCAATCTTCGTTATGGCGCCCGGCGCATTCTTTGTGCTGGCATTTCTGACTGCTGCCCAGAACAAGATCAAGATAAACGGTGAGAAAAAAGGAAAAGATATGAGCAAAATCCAGTCCGGCTGCTCGGATGACTGTTTAAGCTGTAGCGTTTCCGGCTGCTGCGGTCACAGCTTTTACGGCGCTTCGGATCCGGCTGCTCAGACAAAGAAGGAGGAAGGCTGAACATGATGGAACAGATCCAGCAGTTATTGTTGATCCTGATCAGCTCTGCGCTGGTCAGCAACGTAGTATTGAGCCAGTTTCTGGGACTGTGTCCGTTTCTGGGCGTATCCAAAAAAGTAGAAACTGCAGCGGGAATGGGAACCGCCGTTATTTTTGTCATTACGCTTTCTTCCGGTGTGGCGGGAGCAATTTACAAATTTATTCTGACGCCTTTGAACATCCAGTATCTGCAGACGATCGTATTTATCCTCGTCATTGCGGCGCTGGTACAGTTCGTAGAAATGTTCCTCAAAAAATATATGAAATCGCTGTATGAGGCGCTCGGCGTTTATCTGCCGCTGATTACGACCAACTGCGCGGTGCTCGGTGTTGCGCTGACCAACGTGCAGAAGGAGTACGGCATCTTTATCGGCATGGTAAATGGCTTTGCGACGGCGCTTGGTTTCACGATTTCCATTGTCATTCTTGCGGGCATCCGTGAGAAACTGGAATACAACGATTATCCGGAATCCTTTAAGGGAATGCCGATGGTTCTCGTCACAGCAGGACTGATGGCAATCGCTTTCTGCGGATTTTCCGGACTGTTATAGGAGGCGGAGAATGGTAAGCGGTATCCTGATTGCAATGGCAGTGGTAGGAGCGCTTGGTCTGTTTATCGGCCTGTTTCTGGGCATTGCCGGAATCAAATTTAAAGTAGAAGTAGATGAACGGGAAGAGGCTGTTTTGTCAGCCCTTCCGGGAAATAACTGCGGCGGCTGCGGTTATGCGGGCTGTGCAAATCTGGCGGCAGCAATTGCCAAAGGGGAAGCGCCGGTCAATGCCTGTCCGGTGGGCGGTGAGCCGGTTGGAAAAGAGATCGCAAAGATTATGGGCGTAGAAGCGGGAAAAGAGACGAAAAAGGTTGCATTTGTAGCCTGTCAGGGAACCTGCGATAAGGCGAAGACAGATTATGAGTATCATGGAATCGCTGACTGTGCGATGCTTTCCTTTGTCCCGAACGGCGGCCCGAAATCCTGTGATTATGGTTGTACCGGTTTCGGTAACTGCGTAAAGGCATGTCCCTTTGATGCAATCCATGTCGTAGACGGCGTGGCGGTTGTCGATAAAGAAGCCTGCAAGGCATGTGGAAAATGTGTCGCAGCATGTCCGAAGCACCTGATTTCGCTGGTTCCTTACGATGCAAAGTATCTGGTGGCATGCAGCTCCAAGGCAAAAGGTCCTGTGACGATGAAGGAGTGCAGCGCAGGTTGTATCGGCTGTACACTCTGTCAAAGAAACTGCCCGGTTGGCGCAGCGAAAGTGACGGACTTCCTCGCAAAGATTGATCTTGAAACCTGTAAGGGCTGCGGAATCTGCGCAGAGAAATGTCCAAAGAAAGTGATTGTGAAGCACTGATTGTTTGCGCCTGCGGAGAAGGTTTCGCCGCAGAGCGTTTGGAACAAAAACGCTCTGCGAGGATGCGCACTCGGCGCAGGGGTAGATGGTTGCCGAAGCAACTGCGCCTCGGCGCGAGAATGTGCCAAGGCACATTCTTTTTTATGGAGGTAATATGAAATCAGATACCATTGCGGCGATTGCAACGGCGTTGTCTGATGCGGGAATCGGCATTATCCGCATCAGCGGTCCGGAGGCGATTGCGGTTGCGAACCGGGTTGTGGTCAATAAAAAGAAAGAACACAGGCTGAAAAACTGGCAGACGCATACGATTCATTATGGTTTTGTAGAGGAGAACGGAACGATTCTGGATGAGGTTATGGTTTCTGTCATGAAAGCACCCAGAAGCTATACGACAGAGGACACGGTAGAGATCAACTGCCACGGCGGCGTGCTTTTAACCAAACGTGTGTTGGAGGCTGTTCTGCATGCCGGTGCGAGGATGGCGGAGCCGGGCGAATTTACGAAACGCGCGTTTTTGAGCGGCAGAATCGACCTATCCGAAGCTGAGGCGGTTATGGATCTGATTCAGGCGAAAAACCAGTTTTCGATGCAGGCGTCGATCAAACAGCTGCGGGGATCGGTGGCAGAGAAAGTGAAGAGCCTGCGTGCGGCACTTTTATATGAAATTGCATTTATCGAATCTGCGTTAGACGATCCGGAGCATATCAGTACAGAAGGCTATCCGGAAAAGCTCGGCAAAATCACGCAGGAGCTTTTGGAAGAGCTCGGAAAGCTGATCGCGTCCGCAGAGGACGGACTTTTACGCAAAGAAGGCATCCGCACTGTCATTGTCGGAAAGCCGAATGCTGGAAAATCTTCTCTGTTAAACCTGTTGGTCGGAGAAGAGCGCGCGATTGTAACGGATATCGCAGGCACGACGCGGGATGCCCTGGAGGAATCCATCCGGTTAAAGGGAATCAGCTTGAATATCATCGATACGGCGGGAATCCGCAGTACGGATGATATCGTGGAAAAAATCGGCGTAGAGCGGGCGATGCAGTATGCAAAAGAGGCAGATTTAATTCTGTATGTGGTTGACTCGTCGCGCACGCTGGACGAAAACGACAGGCAGATTATTGAGATGATCCAGGATCAGAAGGTAATCGTACTGCTTAACAAATCAGATCTGGAAGCGGCTGTCAGCGAAACGGATTTGCAGGAAGCCTTTGGCGGCAGGGAGGTTTCCATGATCCGCACTTCCGCAAAGAAAAATGCCGGAATCGAGGAATTTGAGCAGCTTCTGGAGCAGATGTTTTTCCATGGAGAAATCCGTTCGGAGGACGAGGTGGTTATCACGAGCATGCGCCACAAAGAAGCGCTCTGTGAGGCGTATGACAGCCTGAAAATGGTTCAGAAAAGCCTGGAAGACGACATGCCGGAGGATTTCTATTCCATCGACCTGATGAGCGCGTACGCGTCCCTTGGTCGGATTATCGGGGAAGAGGTCGGTGATGATCTGGTAAACGAGATTTTTTCCAAATTTTGCATGGGAAAATGATCTGACCAGGTGTCGAAAAGTCTTGAAAAGATATTTTTTTGAAGTTGGAAAAAGCCAGGCAGCGAAAAGTCTCTGGGAAAAGGTTTCGTAAATGGTTTTGAACAGCGGCAGTGAGCAGGATTGTAGAGCATTGCCCACAGAAATAGTTGCCGGAAACGCAGGATTCGTGTATGATTGGTGCAGAAAGTATGCGATGATTCATGACAATAGAATGCTTGCAGAGCGTGCATTCTATTGTAGAAAAGCACAGAAAATAAGGCGGAAAAGATGGCTCAGATAACAGAAAAAGTTGATGTATGTGTAATTGGGGCAGGTCATGCCGGATGTGAAGCGGCGCTGGCGTGCGCGAGAATGGGACTGGAAACGGTTATTTTTACGGTAAGCATCGAAAGTATTGCGCTGATGCCGTGCAATCCGAATATCGGCGGTTCTTCGAAAGGACATCTCGTCCGGGAGCTGGATGCGCTCGGCGGCGAGATGGGAAAAAATATCGATCATACCTTTATTCAGTCAAAGATGCTCAACGCATCGAAGGGTCCTGCGGTGCATTCGCTGCGGGCGCAGGCGGATAAAGCGGAATACAGCAGACGGATGCGGCAGATTCTGGAAAATCAGGAGCATCTGGTTATCAAGCAGGCAGAAGTCTGCGATCTTTTATGGGATGATGTGAATGCAGACACGGTTTCCGAAAAAGCCGGTGCAACAAAAAAAATCCGTGGTGTGCGGACATTTACGGGAACGGTATACGAAGCCAAAGCGGTTATTTTGTGTACTGGAACCTACTTAAAGGCACGCTGCCTGTGCGGAGAATCCATCACCTATACCGGGCCGAACGGACTGCAGGCGGCAAATCACCTGACAGACAGCCTGAAAGAAATGGGCATTGCAATGCGCCGTTTCAAGACGGGAACGCCTGCGAGAATGGATAAAAGGAGTATTGATTTTTCAAAAATGGAAGAGCAGTTCGGAGATCCGAAGGTTGTGCCGTTTTCCTTTTCTACTGACCCGGAAAGCGTACAGATTGATCAGGATTCCTGCTGGTTGACCTATACGAACGAAAAAACGCATGAGATCATCCGGGCAAACCTGGATCGTTCTCCGATTTATGCGGGAATTATTGAAGGGACGGGACCGAGATATTGTCCGTCTATCGAGGATAAGGTTGTAAAATTTGCAGATAAAGAACGCCATCAGGTTTTTCTTGAGCCGGAGGGACGTTATACAAATGAAATGTATGTCGGTGGCATGTCATCTTCTTTGCCGGAGGATGTACAGCTTGCCATGTATCGGACGGTTCCAGGGCTGGAAAACTGCCGGATCGTGCGCAATGCATATGCGATTGAATATGATTGCATCGACGCAAGGCAGCTGTACCCGACGTTGGAATTTAAGGATGTTGAGGGGCTTTTTTCGGCAGGACAGTTCAATGGAAGCAGCGGCTATGAGGAAGCGGCTTCCCAGGGCATTCTTGCAGGAATCAATGCGGGTCTGAAATGTCAGGGCAGGGAGCCGATGATTATCGACCGCTCGGAAGGCTATCTGGGCGTTCTGGTAGACGACCTTGTGACGAAGGAAAATACAGAACCGTACCGGATGATGACCTCGCGGTCAGAATACAGATTACTGCTTCGCCAGGACAATGCGGATCTGCGTCTGCGCAGAAAGGGCTATGAGGCTGGTCTGATTTCGGAAGAGCAGATGCAGTGGCTGGAACAGAAAGAACAGATGATTACACAGGAGATGGATCGTCTGAAAAAAACTGTGATCGGCGCATCGGCAGAGCATCAGAGGTTTTTGGAGAAAATGGGCAGTACACCTTTGAAGACGGCAGCGTCTCTGGCGGAGTTGATGTGCAGACCGGAACTTTCCTATGAAATGCTTGCAGAAATCGATCAGAATCGGAAGCTTTTACCGGCAGAGGTCATTGAGCAGGTAGAAATCGAAATCAAATATGAAGGTTATATTGAGCGCCAGAAGCGACAGGTAGATCAGTACAAGAAGATGGAAAAGCATAAAATCCCGAATTGGATGGATTATGATGAGGTTCCGAGCCTGCGTCTGGAGGCAAGACAGAAGTTAAAAGCGTTCCGTCCGGTATCGGTTGGACAGGCTTCCAGAATTTCCGGCGTTTCCCCGGCAGATATTTCCGTGCTTTTGGTATATCTGGAGCATAAAAACCATATGCGTGACTTGAAGAGAGAATAGGAGAACATACGTTCTATGTACGGAATGGATCAATTTGAAAATGAATTAAAAGAATTGCGGATCGTTCTTTCGGATGTCCAAAAGCAGCAGTTCGAGGAATATTATAAGCTTCTGGTGGAATGGAACGAAGTGATGAATCTGACGGCGATCACAGATTACAAAGATGTAATGAAAAAGCACTTTTTTGACAGTCTGACGGTTGTTCGTGCCTATCCGGAAATCATGACGGAGAATGTTTCCGTCATCGATATCGGAACCGGCGCAGGGTTTCCGGGAATTCCGCTGAAAATTGCATTTCCGCAGATTCGACTGACTTTACTGGATTCTTTACAAAAACGATTGAAGTTTTTACAGGAGGTTTCTGATAAACTGGAATTAGGTGAGATCCAGATGCTTCATGGCAGAGCGGAGGACTATGCAAAACAGCCAGAGTTCAGAGAGCATTTCGATTTATGTGTTTCAAGAGCAGTAGCAAATTTATCAACGCTTTCTGAGCTATGTCTTCCTTATGTAAAAGAAAACGGGAAATTCATTCCTTATAAGGCAGAAAAAGCGGAGGCGGAAATTGAAGCGGCACAGAAAGCGGTCGATCTTCTTGGTGGAGAAATATCTGATAAGATCGAGTTCCAGCTTCCGGGCGGAGATATGGGAAGAACGCTGGTTGTGATTGATAAGATTAAAAAGACGCCGAAAAATTATCCGAGAAAAGCAGGTACACCGGCAAAGATGCCGATCGTCTGAGTTGGTCAATCTGAAAAGGAGATGTTTCACGTGAAACATCTCCTTTTTTAGAATCCTAAAATGTTTCACGTGAAACATTGACCGAACAAGTCGGAACGAAAATAGAGACAATCTCGGAAGCGAGCAGTAGTAGTGCGTTTCAAAGATTAGACTGAAACAGGAATATGGTGTAAGAATGAAAAATTCCTTTTTGTATCAAAAAACGGAACTGCTGAAAAAAAGTGCATTCCTTTTCACAAATTTATAACTATTAGCAATGGCATTCTTGAAATGTTGATGTTATAATAAATGATGTGAATTTGAAACGGTAAGAGAAGAAGTCGTGAAACGACACGAGGTGTATGAATTTCAATGGGGAGAGCAATAGCAATTGCGAACCAGAAGGGCGGCGTTGGTAAAACAACGACAGCGATCAATCTGTCAGCCTGTCTGGCGGCGAAAAGAAAAAAAGTATTAGTTATTGACATGGATCCGCAGGGAAATACGACCAGTGGATTCGGCGTCGAAAAAAATGAACTGGAAAACACAGTTTATGAATTGATTCTTGGTGAGTGTTCGGTAGAAGAGTGTCTGATCAAGAATGTTGTTAAGAATGTCTCAATTATTCCGTCAAATGTCAATCTTGCCGCAGCGGAGATTGAACTGATTGGAGTAGATAAAAAAGAGTACATTCTGAAAAATGAAATCGACTGGATTCGAGATCAGTACGATTTTATCATCATCGATTGCCCGCCGTCGCTCAGCATGCTGACGATCAATGCGATGACGACAGCGGATACAGTTCTTGTTCCGATTCAGTGCGAATACTATGCGCTGGAGGGATTGAGTCAGCTGATCCATACCGTAAATCTGGTAAGAGAACGTCTGAATCCGACTCTGGATATCGAAGGTATCGTATTTACCATGTACGATGCGAGAACAAATCTTTCGATGCAGGTTGTTGAAAATGTCAAGGATCATCTGAATCAAAAGGTTTACAAGACGATGATTCCCAGAAATATTCGACTTGCAGAGGCACCGAGTTATGGAATGCCGATCAATCTTTATGATGCAAAGTCAGCAGGAGCAGAGAGCTATATGGCACTTGCGGATGAAGTCATAAAGAGAAAGGGTATATAATGGCGTTGAAAAGAGGATTAGGAAAAGGACTGGATTCTCTGATTCCGACAAATGTGATGATGGAGTCAGAGGTAAAGCATGCTACAGTTTCGACCGCATCATCAGCTGAGGAGGGAAAAGACGGCACTCTGATGGTAAAGCTGTCAAAGGTAGAGCCGAATCGAGAACAGCCCCGTAAAAATTTTGATGAAGATTCTTTACAGGAATTGGCAGAATCTTTAAAACAATTCGGAATGCTGCAGCCGATTCTTGTACAGAACCGTGGCGATTATTATGAAATCATCGCAGGAGAACGCAGATGGAGAGCTGCCAAAATCGCCGGATTAAAAGAAGTTCCGGTTATCGTCAGAGAGCTGACAGATCAGGAAATTGTTGAAATTTCTCTGATTGAAAATATTCAGAGAGAGGATTTAAATCCGATCGAAGAAGCACAGGCTTATAAGAGACTGCTGACAGAGTTCCATTTAAAGCAGGATGAAGTAGCGGAGCGGGTTTCCAAGAGCAGAACTGCCGTTACAAACTCCATGCGTCTGCTCAAATTGTGCGATGAAGTACAGAAGATGGTAGTGGACGATATGATCAGCACCGGACATGCAAGAGCACTGATCAGCATTGAAGATCCGGAAGAACAGTATCTGATCGCACAGAAAATCTTTGATGAAAAGCTGAGTGTCCGCGAGGTGGAAAAGCTGGTAAAAGATCTGCACAAGCCGCCGAAGCCGCCGAAGGAAGAAAATAAGACGCTGCAGGCAATTTATCAGGAGATCTCCGAACGGTTGAAGCAGAGTCTGAGTACAAAGGTATCTGTGAGCGCAAAACAGAACGGCGCGGGTAAGATAGAAATTGAATTTTATAATCATGAAGATCTGGAACGCCTGCTGGAGCGGATCACGGGTTAAAGTTATGAGACGGTAAGATAAATTACCGAAATACCGTAAGAAAGGAAAGAAAAACAATGACAAGCCCGTTGATGGAATATCTCGGAATAGCAGGATTGGATATTGCGTGGCTGTTCATCGGAATTTTTGTTGTATTGCTGATTCTTCTGATTTTAATCATTGTACAGTTTGCAAAGTACAAAAAGCTGAAGAAAAAGTACGACAAATTTATGAAAGGCAAAGACGGAAAGAGCCTGGAAAAGGATATTATCGCTCTGTTTGAGGATAATAAATTTATCAAAAGCGAGAGCGAGAAGAATCGAAAGGACATCCGCAATATCCTGAAAAAACTGGAATTCTGTTATCAGAAGGCCGGACTGGTAAAATACGATGCCTATAACCAGATGGGCGGTAATCTGAGCTTTTGTCTGTGCATGCTGAATGAGAGAAACAGCGGATTTATTTTAAATTCCGTACACAGCAGTGACGGCTGCTATACCTATACGAAGGAAATTAAAAACGGCGAATGTGAAATCGCCCTTGGTGAAGAAGAAAGAAAAGCGCTGAATATGGCGATTGGATTTTAAGGAGGAAGAGTCATGATCGATATCAAATTTTTAAGAGAAAATCCGGAAGTGGTAAAAGAAAATATCCGGAAAAAATTCCAGGATGAAAAGCTTCCGCTGGTAGATGAAGTAATCGAGCTGGATGCACAGAGCAGAACTGCACAGAAAGAAGCAGATGATCTGCGCGCCAACAGAAATAAGATTTCCAAAGAAATCGGTAAACTGATGGGCCAGGGTAAGAAAGAAGAAGCCATGGCGATGAAGGAACAGGTCAATGCAGATGCAAAGAGACTTTCTGAGTTGGAAACACAGGAAGAAGAGCTGCAGGCAAGAATCCTGAAAATCATGATGACCATCCCGAACATTATCGATCCTTCTGTTCCAATCGGTAAAAACGATACCGAGAACGTAGAGGTTCAGAGATATGGCGAGCCGGTTGTTCCGGATTTCGAAATTCCTTATCATACAGAGATCATGGAGAGCTTTGACGGTATTGACTTAGACAGCGCAAGAAAGGTTGCAGGAAACGGTTTCTACTATCTGATGGGCGATATCGCAAGACTGCATTCCGCGGTTATCGCATATGCAAGAGATTTCATGATTAACAGAGGCTTTACCTACTGTGTACCTCCTTTCATGATCAGAAGCAATGTTGTAACAGGCGTTATGAGCTTTGCAGAAATGGACGCTATGATGTACAAGATCGAAGGCGAAGATCTTTACCTGATCGGTACTTCTGAGCATTCCATGATCGGTAAGTTTATTGATACCATCATTCCGGAAGAAGAGCTGCCTAAGACTCTGACCAGCTATTCTCCTTGCTTCCGTAAGGAAAAAGGCGCACACGGTCTGGAAGAGAGGGGCGTATACAGAATCCATCAGTTCGAAAAGCAGGAAATGATCGTTGTGTGCAAGCCTGAAGATTCCAAGATGTGGTTTGACAAGCTGTGGCAGAACACTGTAGATCTGTTCAGAAGCATGGATATTCCGGTAAGAACCCTGGAATGCTGCTCCGGTGACCTGGCTGACCTGAAAGTGAAATCTGTAGACGTAGAAGCATGGTCCCCGAGACAGAAGAAGTATTTCGAAGTCGGCAGCTGCTCCAACCTGGGCGATGCGCAGGCAAGAAGACTGAAGATCCGTGTAAATGGTGAAAACGGAAAATACTTTGCACATACACTGAATAATACAGTAGTAGCGCCTCCGAGAATGCTGATTGCTTTCCTGGAGAATAACCTGCAGGCAGACGGCTCTGTCAGAATCCCTGAAGTGCTGCAGCCTTACATGGGTGGAATGAAAGAAATTCGCAAAAAATAATTATGTAAACTAAAATAAACAAAAAGTGAGGTGAGATTCTTGCACAAATTTTTGAGAGCAGTGGGATTCAGTCAGTATACAGAAAAGAAACAGGTTCAAAAGCTGATCCGGGATATCATTATTCATGCGGATGAGCGCAGCTATACAACCGTTGGAAAAAAGACGCTGGTTGCAGAATTTGACAGGAATTTCGCCGAAGATATCGGAATAGCAGTGTGCGGAGAATTTGATGAGGACGATACGTACAGTTTCGATTATTATCTTCCGTACCTGCGCTCCGATCTTGTCAGTACAGCAGAGGATATCTCAATCGAGCGCCACGCAGCGAAGGAGTCCTATGCGGGAATTTGCGACGATCCGAAGGTTGGTGTTTCCCTGATTTTTTACCTGCAAAATATGATTTCTTATCTGAAATTGCAGGGAGAGGGCAAGATCCCGGCAAAGGGCACTTCTCTGAACCTTTCCGCACTTTCCTGTCAGGGAACGATCATGATGCCGATTCAGAAGACGGAATGGCAGAAAAAGAAGATCGCCAAGGACGCGGTGCAGAGAAACCGTCTGATTCAGGCTGCGCGTGGCGGCGATGAAGAAGCGATGGAAAGCCTGACGTTAGAAGATATGGACACCTACACGTCCATTTCCAGAAAGATTCAAAAAGCCGATATTTTCAGTTTTGTAGATACGTATTTCATGCCGTATGGCGTGGAATGTGACCAGTATTCTGTTCTGGGTGAAATCACGGATATGAAGCTTGTAACCAACGGACTGACGGGCGAAAAGGTACATATTCTGACCCTGTGTTGCAACGACCTGAATTTAAAGGTTGCAATCAACAGCATTGATCTGCTGGGCGAACCTGCTGTCGGACGCCGCTTCAAGGGCAGCGTGTGGCTGCAGGGACAGGTGAATTTCCCGGAAGAGTCGTAGAAGAGTTCACGGACAGCGTAAAGTATTTGACTTGTACAGATAATTTCTGTATAATAGATTTGTTTATGGAACTGTTTTTTGTGTGACGAATCGAATAGGTGTTACTTCTAAGAAGCAACCATGGTTAAAGCCGTGAAACCTAAAAAAGCGGAAGCCATGGTTATACCCGATAAAAGCAAAATGGGGATAAGTCAGAGTTCGATTCCAGCTGGACTGCTGAAAATGTCAAAGTAAAAAGAAACGAAAAATCGTCATTCAAAAGAATGAATTGAAAGAAATGGAAACCGTATCCAAAGCGGCTGAAAAGCCCATAAATACGGCATTTGTTCTCATAGTTAAATGGATATAACAAGTGCCTCCTAAGCACTAGTTGTGGGTTCGATTCCCGCTGGGAACATACGAAAAAACGGTAATGATAGCATAAGTCATTACCGCTTTTTCTTTTTTAAAAGCAAATTCGGGTGACAAGTTGCCACCCGGAATGGTAAACGCACCATAGCAAGTACCTTGACAATCTTAAGCCGCTTTTGCGGCCTGATATAAATTTTATTTTCGAATGCTTTCCGGAAGCGCTGGTGACCAGGGGAGCAGTTCTTCCAAAAAGCTTCAGGCTGTGTCTTCCATGTGCTCCGGGATCACGGTCAGCAAATACTTAAAGTATTCGTATGGCTTCAGGTTGTTGGACTTTACTGTTTCTGCAATACTGTAGATCACAGCAAAGGTCTTTGCCCCGTTTATAGTATCAATGACCTGCCAGTTCTTCTTTTTATGTGCTTAAGAACATAAAAAGAAGAACTGGATGTTCCATAACACAGCAAGAGGAGCCGAAGCAAGTGCCCTTGTCTACAGCATTCCAGAGACAGCCAAACTGAACCTTCTGATGCCCTGGTCAGCAGAACTTCCGGAGGAATGCCGAAAACCACGTCACTCATAAGGGTGGCGTTGATTTTTAGTGTACGCGCAGGATTTGACGTTTACGATATAATTTGTATATGTATATCATGCAATGAAGAGGGTATATATCTAAAAAAGTAAATATAAAAATACAATAGTCCGGTCATGCTCTTATGTGAGACAAATCATGTACTTGAATCAGATTACAGTGAAGTGATTGTGGTTGGAGCCGGTACGGATGCGATTCATCAATCCGGTAAGTGGTACACAAATGAAAAGATTAACCAGATGCTTATGGAAAGACATCTTATCAAGATGGCAAGACGCGGATCTCACAAGAATCACATTAAAAGACAGAGAAAACGTACAGAAGATGCTGATGTACAGTTTGCACAGTCATTTGAAAAACTTATATTGATGGCAACATGGTCAACTGGAATTGGAGGACAAGAATATGGTAAAGAAAATTATGCGGGATCCATTGTTTCTCGCTCAGAAATCTACAGAAGCAACGGAAGCAGACAAACAGGTGATTACAGACCTGCTTGATACATTAAGGGTAAATCTTGATCATTGTGTTGGCATGGCAGCCAATATGATTGGAAAAATATCTTTGGGAAATTTGGCGTCGATGGGGAGGTAAACGTATTCGCGGATATCGTCGCGCCCCGGGAGCTTGACGGCAAATTCCACGACCGCGTCCGAACCTTTGCGGGTGTGTACGTTCGCTTCGTATTGTTCCGGTGCCAGAATTTGTTCCAGCAACATGCTCAGTTGTATTTCTCCGATGTTTCCTCGTGTCTTCACATTGCTCAGTACTCGTTTCAGGCCGCCAACGTCCTGCGCCAGTGTCTGCATTTCCCCTAAACCTTTCTGCACGCTTTCCAGTTGTTCGGTAACGAGGCGGAAAGACTGGCCGATGCGGTCGTTCAGTGTCTTCTGTAATTTCTCGTCTACGGTGACGCGGATTTCATCCAGGCGCTTTTCGGTGTTGGCAACCAGCAGGCGCTGTTGTTCGTCGAGGTTGGCGAACTTTTCCCGTTGGAGGTTGTTGAAAGAAGCGATGCCCCGGTCGAAAGCCTCCCTGAATTCGTTCATGGAGCGGGTCAGTTCTTCCCGGTTGTCGCGGGCAACGATACGGCCCTCTTCGCGGTTCAGCCGGAAGTCTTCCCGGAAGTTTTTTTCAATGCGTTCGAAAGAACGTTGCATTTCATCGAGCAAGCGTTTCAGTTCGTTTTGTGTATCGGATTTATCCTCTTTCGGGCGGAATAAGATTTGTAAAACAATGATAATAAGAAGTCCGCAAATAATTAACCAGTTCATGTCGTTCTATTTTGCGGCAAAGATAGAAAAACAGTTCTTAGGGCAAGTGATTAAAAAGAGTTAAAAGGAAAAACATTCTTCATTAACGTTTGTTTTAGTCATACAAAGCGGCCTATATTTGTACGTCGCTTTTTAGTAACAAAAACATAAAATACTACAAAGATGGCAAAGATAACATTTAAAGGTAATCTGGAAGTAAATACAAACGGAACATTACCGGCAGTCGGAGCAGAGGCTCCCGATTTCAAAGGAGTAAAAAGTGACTTATCTGAATTATCACTGAAAGAACTGAAAGGAAAGAACGTTGTAATCAATGTTTTTCCGAGTTTGGATACAGCCGTATGTGCTGCTTCGGTGAGACGTTTCAACAAAGAAGCTGCTTCTTTGCCAAATACTGTGGTGTTGGCTGTATCGAAAGATTTGCCTTTTGCGCACGGACGCTTCTGTACTACGGAAGGTATTGATAAAGTGATTACACTTTCTGCATTCCGCTGTTCGTGCTTTGAAGATAAGTACGGGATGCTGATGGTTGACGGTCCGCTGAAAGGGTTACTGGCCCGTGGCGTGATAGTAGTCGACGAAGCTGGTAAGGTGGTATATGAGGAACTGGTTCCTGAAATTACCAACGCTTTTTTCATGGCTATTCTCCTCTCTTTTCCAATATGCTTTCCGCCATAATATCCAGATAAGCACAAAAGGACAAGTAGTTCTCCACTGCAAAACATTCCCCTTTTTCCAGCAGCTCATTGGTAAAGCCTTCTGCAACCCAGGTCACCAGCGAAATCGCCTGCTCTTTTGTAACACCCTTGCGCAAACACCGCCAATCCAATCGCTCTGTCATCCATTGATGCCGCTGTGACAGAACATGTTCCATAACCTCTTGAATTTCCTCTATTTTTTCACTTTCTGCCCGTTTCAAAAAAGAAAACAAATAGGGTGTTCTCTGGCTGAGAAAGAACTGCATCTGCATATACTTTTTGGCAAAAGATATCAAATCCAGATTTTCTGCTTCAAAAATTTCAAGGGTTTTTTCAGTAATCTCCTTTGCTGCCTGTGTATATAAAGCAACAAACAATTCGTTTTTATTTGCAAAATGATGATAAAACAAACCCTTTGAAATATTGGATGCTTTTAAAATATCATCTATGGTCGTTTTTTCATATCCATGCAAAGCAAATTGCTGGTAGGCAGTTCGAATCAAAGTCTCATATTTCTTTGTTGGCTTTTCCATATTTTTTCCTCCGCTCAAAATAGACTAATTTCGTCTATTATATCATTATAGACGAAATTAGTCTATAATTTTTAAATAAAAGTCTATTCTTATCATCAAAATAAAAAATCTGTTCTCTGCAAAAACAGAAAACAGATTTTTTATTATCTTCCATATAAAATATTCCGCAGGGGCAGCATTTCTTCATACCACATCTGCTGTTCCCGATCATAAAACTTCGTATCGGAATTGACTGCAAAGGGGATGCCTGCTTCA
>ERZ832522.2995-NODE-2995-length-19451-cov-25.245515_pt1 | contig 19451 bp, 18 predicted proteins | sample MGYA00519951_ERZ832522 | MGnify/ENA primary metagenome ERZ832522 (study PRJEB31850, sample SAMEA3708728) | human gut metagenome | biome: human gut; feature: human-associated habitat; material: faeces | place: China | collected 2014 ... | reverse complement strand
CTGTTCGGCGATAAAGTGGGCCGTCAAGGCTGCCTGTGGGTGGGGGATGCCGCCCTGCCGCAGGAGGCTGCGTTTACTGCCTGGTTGAAGCAGAATCCTGCGTGGGCTGACCACAGCCGCGTGGAACAGCTGTATACAGACGTCCGCGGCCAGACACGCCTGAAGGATGGTGTAGCCGATGACGGAAGTCTGCGGTTTACCCGCGTTTTAGGCCAGTATGACCCGCTGGACAAAACCAAAGCGCTTGTGTTTGAAGCGCCGGTGCGGCTGGAAAATGCCTCGCCCGAGGCCGTGCGCCTGCTGGAGCACTGCTGCGCCGCGACCCGTCACATGGGCACCCACCGCAACCGCGGCCTGGGCAATGTGCGGCTTGCGTACATCCCCGGTGCGGACAGGCCCGCCGCACCGCAGGCCCCGGACCTGCCCGCTGCGGACACGGTTACGCTGACCTATCACGTCCGGCTGAAAACACCGCTGACGCTGCCCGGTTGCGGCGAGCAGCTGACTGCCATCCCGGCGCGCAGCGTCATTGGCTGCCTGGCCGGGGCGTATCTGCGGCAGGGAACGGCGGCGGATGCCGCTTTCCGCCAGCTGTTTTTGGATGGCACGGCCCGCTGGAGCCCGCTGACGCCGGTGATCGGCGGGAAAGTTTCCTACCCGGCTCCGCTGGCGCTGGTCTACCTGAAAAACGATGGTGTATATGCTAACCGTTGCGCTGAGACCCCGACCGGCAAGCAAAAGACCTTGTCTGGCGTCTACACTGCGCCTGGCAAAAACGGTTTGCTGGCGGCATCCGTCCCGACGACGACGACCTACCACCACAAGCACCGCGACGCGAACTCCGAGCCGACGCTCTACATGCAGCAGGCCATACAGGCCGGGTTGGTCTACGGCGGCACGGTGACGCTTCCGACGGCGCTGGCCGGGCGGGCCGCTGCGCTGCTGAGCACCGCCCCGCTGCGGTTTGGCCGCAGCAAAACTGCCCAGTACGCCGTGTGTGAGCTGCTGGGCCGCATCACCGCCGCGCCCGTGCAGGAGGCGCAGGTAACGGTCCGCAAAGGCGAGCCATTCTTCGTCCTGCTGGAAACGGACCTGATCCTCGACACCGACGCCCCCACGCCGGAGGCGGCAGCCGCTGCGCTGCTGGGCAGCCTTGGTGTGGCCGCCCACCGCACCGGCAAAGATTACTTACTGTATCACACGATTGGCGGCTATAACGCGATGTGGCAGATGCCCAAGCCGCGCCGCACCGCGGTCTGCGGCGGCAGCGTCTACCGCTTTACCGCCGACGAGGACGCCGCGCTGCCGTCGCACTTTACCCCTGCCGCTGCCGAGCTGGTGCAGGAGGGCTTCGGCTGCTGCCGCGTGCTGAATCAATCGGAGATGGCTGCGCTGACCGTGGAGCGCAAGGCGGCTGTAGATACCTTTGACCCCGCGGCGGACGGCGACTGCGAGCCGCTGCGCCGGGCGCTGATGTTCCAGCAGGCCAAAGAAATTATGCAGGCGACGGCGTGGGATCTGGCCAACAGCGGGACCTGCCGCCTGGACACCGGCGCGCTGGGCCGCCTGCGCCTGATGCTGGCCGAAGCCGACAGTTTGCAGGACCTGCGCAACCGAGTCAAGAGCATCAAGACCAAGAACAAACGGGAAGGCGCCGACACACTGCTGAAAAGCCTGTACGGCACGGACACCACGCCCGCACTGCCTGCCATGCTGGCGGCAGACCCGGAATTTGCGGGCGAGATGGCGCAGTCCTTCCCGCAGCTGCAGCAAAGCATTGCAGACTGCTGGAAACTGCCGCTGGAAAGCACAATCCACCTGCTGTACTACCGCCGCGAGAAGGAGGAAACGGAAAATGCGTGAGAAGCTCAAGCTATATTATTGCTGCCGGTTCACCCAGCTTTCGCCCCTGCGCCTTTCCGGCGGCAAGAATGACCGCACCGACAACGACCTGATGCTGGACAGCCGCGGTCTGCCCATGATCCCGGGCAGCGCGCTGGCCGGTGTGCTGCGCGGCAGACTGACCCGTGAGGAAGCCAATTTGCTGTTCGGAAGGGACACCGTGGGCGATGCCATGACTGAGAGCGCCGTGCTGGTGGGGGATGTCGCCCTGCCCGCCGACGCGAAGGTGCGGTTCACCCACCGCGACGGCGTCGGTCTGGACGAGCACAAGGTCGCCGTCCCCAAGGCAAAATATGACTTTGAGACGGCGGAGTGCAGCGCGCCTTACACCGCTGTAATCGAGTGGAGCGGCTGGTCGGATGATCCCGCGCTGCCGCTACTGGACGACCTGCTGGCCGGGGCCGCTGCCGATGGACTTGCCTTCGGCGGGCGCACGACCCGCGGGTATGGCCGCATGGCGGCGGAGATTCATAAAAAGGTGTTTCACTTCCCGGCTGATCTGGACGCCTGGCTGGCCTTTGACCCCGACACCGCGGACGCTTTTGCCGACGCGGACGCCGTAGACGGGCGCGAGACAGTCCCGCAGGAAAATGTCTTGTGCGCTGAACTGCGTATGACAGGCAGCTTCATCGTGCGGCGGTACACTTCCGATGTGGCTGTTGATGAGGACAAAAGCGGGCCGGATTACTGCGCACTGGAAAATGGCAATGGCCGCCCGGTGCTGCCTGGCACTGGCTGGGCAGGCGCGTTCCGCCACCACATGCGGGCCATGCTGGATGAGATGGGCGGCACTGCGCAGCAGAAAGCTGACGTGAACGCGCTGTTCGGCTATTCCGATGACGGTGTACTTAAAAAGCGCTCAGCTCTGGCTTTTGATGAAACCGAAATTTCCGGCGGGCAGGCGTACACCCTAACCCGCAACGCGTTGGACCGCTTTACCGCGGGCACGGCCAGCAAGGCGCTGTATACATCCTGCGTGCAGCAAGGCGGGCAGGGAACGCTGACGATCCGGCTGCGCAGGGGCGCACTGGATGTATTCCAGCGGCAGCTGCTCGGCGCAGCACTGCTGGACCTTGACCGCGGCTATCTGACAGTCGGCGGTGAGAACAGCGTGGGCCGCGGGCGTGCCACAATCACAGCCCTGACGCTGAACGGATACCCGTTGCAAAAAGAAGATCTGCTCCACGCTTTGACGGAGGTGGAAAAATGAGCGATAACAAACCATGGGTGAAGGATAGCGGCCATGCGACGGAATCCGAGCTGGCAGCGCTGGTACAAAAATACCCTATAGATGGCTGCTGGGCGGCGTTTTATACGGACCGCTTTGCGGCGGGCCGCACTGCCGACGGTGTCCCATTGTCCACGCCGGAAAACCTGCTGGAACTGCGCGTGTTCGGCGAGGCGGGCGGACTCTGGCTCTGCCGCAGCCGCGTGGGGCAGGCGTTCCGCTGGCGGTTGGCTGTGGACGCGGGCGACTATCTGACCGAAACCCAACTGCTGGACATTGCCGAGCAGGATGGCGACAGCATAACGTCCACCGGCGGCGGGCATTATACCCTGCCTGCGGACAAGGACGACGCGCTGCTTCTGCACGAATATCTTGACTACGACCCCGAAAACGGGATGGCCTTTGTGGCCGACACCCGTTGGATGGGCTTTGCAAAGGGGGAACAATAAATGGCAAACGTCGTAAACCCCTACAGCTTTGTGCCGCTGGGCACCGCGCCCGTCCGCACCTCGCTGGACGCCTGCTATACCGGCCTGCTGCTGACCGGGCGGCTGGACTACACCCTGACCACCGACACGCCGCTGCTCATCCCCGACACAGCCAAGACCGTGCAGGACGAGCAGGTCGAGGACCATAAGCGATACCCGTTTTTCCGCCTGCCGGACGGCACCCCGACCATCCCGGGCAGTGAGCTGCGCGGCGCGATGCGCGGCGTGTACGAGGCTGTGACCAACAGCTGCCTGTCCGTGCTGCTGGACAGCACGGAGGAACCGTTCAGCCAGCGTCTGCCCTCGACGAACGGCTTCAAGGACCACGGCCTGCTGGGCATCGACCCGGAGACGGGAGAGTGGGTGCTGTATGCGGCGGATGTGGTGGACTACCTCAAACTGTCCGAGGGCCGCGACGGCTCCCTCATGCGCAACGGCTGGCTGAACTGGTACGGTCATGAATACCACAGCGGCCAGCACACCCGGCTGCGCCCGGACGGGCCCTCCGGCTGGCTGCAATTCAACCGGCCCATCACGCTGTACAAAAAAAACTACCATGTGCGGCTGCTGGCACCCAAGGCGGGCCGCCCGGTCATCTTCCGCTGGCAGGACGACACACCCTGCCGCGCTTTGAGCAATATCCTGAAAAAGTCCGCCGACAACGACCCCCGGAGCGCTGCGCACGGCGACCTGCTGGCGGCGCTGGAAAGGGTACATAACGGCGACCCCGCGCAGGGTGGGCTTGTGCCGGTCTGGTATCTGCTGGCCGACGACAACGGCACGCCGCGCTGCTACCTGAGCGGTGCGTCCATTGGCCGCGTCATGCAGGGCCGCAGCTGGGCCGAGATCATGGGCAATTACGCCCCCTGTGCGGACACCGACGCCCTGTGCCCCGGCTGTGCTCTGTTTGGCACGGTCAAGGGCAAGGGTACGTCCGGGCGCGTGCGGTTTACCGACGCCGAGACGTCGCAGTACGAGAGCCTTGGCAATAAAACGCTGCCGATTTTGAGCGGCCCCAAGCCGAGTGCGTATGAATTTTATCTTGAAAAGCCGAAATCAACCTATGAAACGAGCATTGGGTTCTGGAATTACGATTTCTGCTCTCTGGAAGAAACCAAATACTCTCCGGACGGAACCAAACAAACGATAAAAAAATTCCGCGTGTACACCCCACAGCCGCGCGGCAGAAAGTTCTACTGGCACAGCGCGCCCCGCACGGAGAACGAGCGTTCCAACCAGAACGCCACGCTTGAGGCCATGAAGGGCACATTCAAGGGCAGCGTCTACTTTGACCGCATCACCCGCGCACAGCTGGAGGAACTGGCCTTTGTGCTGACGCTGGGCGAGAACACGCCCGCCAGCCCCCGCCTGCACAAAATCGGCCACGGCAAGCCGGTGGGCTACGGCAGCTGCAAAATCACCCTGACCGGCGGCGAGCTGCGCACCCTAGCGCAGCAGGACGGCACGCTCTGCTACACCACCGAGCCGCTCCCCTTAGATTCCCTGTTGGCCGCCCATGGGCGCATCGACACAGACAGCACGTCCGTAAAGAGCCTTTTGAAAATTGCGGACAAGCGCAGCACCCAGAGCAAGACCGTAGAATATCCGAGTGCCAAAGACAAAAACGGCAACGACAAGATTTTCAACTGGTTCTCCCAGAACCGCAAGCACGCAAAGAGCCTTGTTACGCTGCCGCACCCGCTGGACAACAACATTACGCTGGAGCCGAAGCGCGGCCCTGACCCCGCACCACGGCGGGAGGGCTTTGCCGCACCGCCGCGCCGGGAGAGTTACACCTCCACGCCCCAGCACGAGGACGCGCCCTTGTGCGTCGGCAGGGTGTACACCGGCAGAGTGACGGGCATCAAGCCTTACGGCGCGTTTGTCGATTTGGGAAGCCGCCGCAGCGGACTGGTACACATCCGTGAAATCGCAAACCACTTTGTCCAATCCGTTGACGACGAGCTGCAAATCGGCCAGACCGTGCGCGTCAGAGTGCTGGACATCAAACAGGAGGGCGGAAAAGAGAAGATTTCGCTTTCCATCAAACAGGCATAAAACCGAATAAAGAAAAAATACCCCTGCCGGGAGAACATGAACAGCACCCCACTTGTTAGATAGTATATCATACTGTCTAACAAATGGGGTGCTGTTCACATCCCGGCAGGGGTATTTTTGTTGGATTCCCGCAGGTAAGGAGCGGGTAAGATACATTCTATCAATGTTTACTGTGGTTTCGTTTCCAACCGGTTTCAATTCCCTCAACACAGGTAAGATACATCCCGCCAAACACAGTCGCCGCGCATCGTGCCCTTGTGCAAGCGCCGCCTTTGTTTTTTACAGTATAGCACACATACCCATGCTTGTCTATATTCTGCCCCAAAGACGGCGGCCTTCCCTACAAAAGCAGCCGGAACATGCCAAAGCCCTGGCTGTTGCGGTCCCCCAAGCCGGTCTGGTACAAAAGGCAGAGCGTCTCCGGGTTTCCGTCCAGCAGAAAATCCCCGTCCCAGCCGGTCAGGTAGATGCCCTTGAACTGCGTCACCCGCTTGCGCGGCAGGCGGGTCCCCATCGGGCACAGCGTGACGGACGGGTCCGCCGTGCTGCGGCAGGCGGCCAGCTTGTGGGCCGTGTTGGCAATCAGCTGGGCGGCAAAGGCGTCATCGTCGGGGCGGAGAAAAAGCGTCTTGCCACCGGGCAGGGATTTGTGCAGCGTCAACGGGCTGACCATCCGCACCGGCAGCGGCGCGGCAAACCAATAGTGATCCTCGCTGTGCAGGTCCCGCAGGGGCAGCACGCACCGACCCAGCCGCAGCGCGCCGGCCCCTGTCAGGCTTTTGCCAAGGGCATACAGCAGGTCCTCCACCGGGCTGCGCACCTCCAACTGCACAAGGCCCGTAAAGGTGATTTCATTGCTCTGCACGCGGTAGCGCCCCTCCAGCGGACCAAAAGTGAACAGGCGGAAGGTCTGCCCGTCCCCGGCAAAGCCCTCGTCGTGCAGCTGGGGATAGCTGCCGCGCCAGGCGGCGTACAGTGCCCCCTGCGTCAGCTGCTGGTAAGCGATGGGCAGGCAGCACCCCGCCCCGGCATCCAAAGTAAGAATCAGGCTGTTCATAGCGGTTCCTTCCGTAAAAATAAAAAAAGACAACCCACAGGCAAATGCCCTGTGGGTTGTCTTTGTGTTGTTTCGATTCCCGCAGGGGCGGGTAAGATACATCCGGTAATTCCGTCGCCCCGGCTTGCATTCTCAATCCGTTTCAATTCCCGCAGTGCGGGTAAGATACATCGGCAAAAACAGCGAAGAATAAGGCTTCCGGATCTGGTACACCTGTGCAAAATGCTTTTCTTGTCTTTTATAGTATAGCACAGATGCCTGTACTTGTCTACATTCTGCCCAAAACACCGTTAATTTTGCTTTGATTTTTCGCTGTTGGTCGGTGCGAAGCCCTCTTTTTTTCACTGATTTTAGGCCGAAATTTTAGGGGCTCGCACCAGATCCGCGTCCGTGCCGGCATAAAATACAAAAACTTACGGATTTTCTTTAACTCTTCCAACTGCAGGCCCTATTGGTATGGTGTAAGCAAAACAACCTACCTGCAAAGGAGATACTGATATGTTCACTTTCCGTAATGTCCGAATCCTCTTTGCGGCCGCTCTGCTGGCCGCCATCTTCTGCCTGGCTGGCTGCAGCACAGCCGCCCAGGCCGTTCCCCAGCCCGCCGAGACCTCCCGCAGTGCGGAGGCCACGCCGGAAACGGCGATCCCGGCGCCCACCTCCACCCCCGCGCCGACGGCTACCCCGGAGCCGACGCCCGCGTCCATCGTCCCCACCAGCGTGACGCTGGACCAGGAGGGCGGCATCCTGAACCGCGGGATGACCTGGACCCTGCGCGCCACCGTCCTGCCGGAGGACGCCGCGGACAAGACCGTCCGCTGGACCTCCTCCGACGAGAGCGTCGCCACCATTGATGACGCGGGCGTCATCACGGCGCTCCACCCCGGCCAGACCACCATCACGGCGGCCTGCGAGGCTGGCGGCGTCTCCACCACCTACACCCTCCTTGTGCAGGAGGTCACCACCTGCAGCTACTGCGGCGGCGCAGGCCACACGGCCAGCGCCTGCCCCAGCAAGGCCGCCGCTGAGCAGACCCAGGCAGCTGCTGTGGCCCAGCAGGCGGCGGAACCGGCGGCCCCTGCCGAGGCTGCACCCCAGCAACCCGAAGCGGCTCAGCCTGCCGAGCAGGCTGCCGCTGACCCCGGCTACGCGGTGGACTGGGCAGGCCGCCGCATCTACTCCCAGGGCGACGCCGATATCCCCGAGGGCGGCGTCGTCCAGCGCCCCGATGGCTCCCGGTACATCAAGGGACCCCTGAACGTCATCTTCGGGTATGATTCCTGCCCGGAGGACACCGACCTCAGCCAACCCGGCAATACGCCGTTTACCGGGGACTGCGTTTTCTGCGGCGACTACGGGCATGATGTCTACCACTGCCCGATCCTCGCGGCCGAGCAGGACCCCGATGCCTTCTGCGGGGACTGAAAAGTCCCCCTAAAAAATCACCACCATCCTCGGCATTCCCTGCACGGTAATCGGCTTCCTCCTGGATGCCGTCGCGTCCGCGTTCTTCTTCGCGGCGACCCTGACCATTACCTTCCCCCATCACGCGGAAGATCCTGCAAAAGGCGTACAACAGCGCCGACGGGACCCCTGACCGCAGCGAGAAGCGGATGCTGCAGGAGCATCCGCTGACCTCCAAGATCCTCCGAGTGCATACGGCACTCTTTTCCGTGGCCGGCGCCTGCATCATGGTGCTCGTCTGGCCCCAGAAACCCCTGGGGCAGACCGCTTTCTGCCGTGTCGTCAACGCGGTAGGCACCATCGCGATCTTTGCGCTCATCGCGGTCGGCTTTATCCTGATCGCCATGGCCTTTGCAGCCCGCAAAAAGGCCTAGCGGAACGCGGGCGACCTCTGAAACATGCCGGGCAATGCCCGGCATGTTTTTTCGTTGAATCCCCTGCCTGAATTTGCTATACTATACACAGGAAATGCCGCCCGCCGCGGCAGGAAAGGAACCTACCTCCGATGAAACGTATCTATATTACAGCGATCCCGCTGGACAGCAACTTTGCCATCACCCCCTATGCAGCCGAGCCGGTCAACTACACCCAGACCACCACACAGCCCACCTGCTACCCCATTACCCCGATCCTGGCCGATACGGCCCACGATGGGGATGAGATCAAGGTCATCGCTGTGCGCCAGGTCAACAGCCCTCACAGTGAGAACCTGGAGGTTTTCCGCCGTGAGCTGGACAGCCTGGGCAGGCCCTACACCCTCATAGACCTGACCACGCCGGAGAACCAACAGCGCGACGGCCTGCTGGCTTTGTTTGAGGCGCTGACCGACGCGATGGAGAGCGACGCCTGCTATTACGCCGATGCGACGTTCGGCACCAAGACGTATCCGCTGGTATTGTCCTCGGCCCTGCATTATGCCGAGAAGATCCTGGACGACACCGAGGTCTGCGGCATCTACTACCGCGAGCTGACGCGGGAAAGCGGTCAGGTCAAGAACGCGCGCCAGTATGACATCAGCACACTGTTCACGCTGGACGGCATCGTTGATATGGCTGCCGATGCAGAGCTGACCGACAAGAAGGCCTTTATCAAGCTGATGCTCCACCCCGACCGGGAGGTGTAAGCCATGGCGGATTACGCAAAAGACAGCGAGAAACAGGCCGCTCTGCGCCGTCAGATCGAGAAGCACCCGATCTGGCAGTACCCGCCGGAGGAGCGTCTGCAGCACAACCGAGAGTGGCAGAGCCTGTATCTGCTCGTGTTTGAGTTTAAGGAGTTCCTGCAGAAGCTGGAAAATCGACTGAACAACGCCGCGTATGATACCGGGCTTTTGAAGCAGGACGAAGATGCCATGCTGGATGCGCGCTATACCCGCCGCAGCAAGCTGCGCAACAAGCTGGACACGCTGACCTTTACCGAGGCGATGCGCAAGGCAGTCGCCCGGTACGACGCAAGCTCCGGCAAGGAGTTTATGGCCTATTTTGATACGATCTATGCCAATGCCATGCACGAAGCCATGAACAGGCAGTCCATGCGCGAGCAGGGCGACATCCGCCTGAACCGTGGGGAGGCACGTCTTTGGAAGCGTCTGTGCGAGCTGTGCGATAAGCAGGGCATTGACCCGTCCGAGCTGTCGGACGCCTTCTATGATCGCGCTGCCGATATTCTGGATGTGGATGCGGACGCCTTGAAATCTATCGGACGCAACGCTACCGCCGCGCGGCGCACGGTCTCCCTGAATGACCCGGGCAACGACAGAGACGACGGCTCGGGCTTTGATATGGCCGACCCGAACCAGGAGAATATGCAGGAGCATCTGGAGCGCACAACCGAGGCGTTGCGCGCTATTGCCATGTTTGCCAGCAAGGATGTAAAGGAATACCCGCGGCTTTTCTTTACCACCGATGTGCTCGGCCCCCTGTGCACCGACAAGCCGGAGCTGCCGCCGGAGCGGTACTGCGCCCTGCTGGAAAAGCAGGAGGAGCTGCTGTGGGAGCAGATCCTTGTAAAAGGCTACATACATTACCTGTTTGAGCCGAACAAACCGGAACGCTTGCGGGCACTGCTGGATATAGCGCCGACCCACCCGCTGCAGGACAGCAGCGTGGCCGCTTACCAGCATGTGACCGCGGCAGCCGTGAGCTACCAGCGCCGCCGGTACGCAAAAATATTGCAGGAAATCTCAAAGCAGCTGCAGAAGTGATCCTGTAGGGGCGAGCACGGCCCGCCCGTGCTGATTTGCCATGCAAGAGGCTTTTCCGATGCAGAAGTAAAACGAGCAGCAAAGCGTTTTTTCGCTTTGCTGCTCGTTTGTTATTCATCCTCGCCACAATACAGGATTGCTACACTGACGTCATCCTCTGTGGCCGGGATCATTTTTTCCTTTATAACATGCTGCAAGGCTTCCGTAACGGTCTTTTCATCGTTCTCTGTCAGCCAGTCACACAGGCGCTCCACGGCGTGGGCGGGCTGCTGCTGCTGTCTGTCAAACAGGGTATCGCCACCGCCGTCGCTTGTCAGCAGCACAGCGTAGGGCTCGTGCAGCTCTCCGCTGCGGATGCGCAGATGCTGCGCAGCGCTCGGTTCGGACAGGAAATACGTCTCGTTGATGGCATGGCCGTTCTCCGGTGCCGAGAACACTACGGCGGTGTCCTGCCGGATACGGAAGATGTAGCCATCGCCGATATGCCCGCAAAGCCAGCGTCCGTCCGCATGGGCGGCATAAAACAGCAGCGTGCAGTAGCATTCCTCCGGCGGCATGCCCAGCACCTCCAGCGCCGCCTGACCCGCTGCCGCCGCCGCGGCGGCGGCTTCCTCCGGCGGCAGTGCGTAGAGCGTATCAAACGCGATCTGCAGGTAATCGGGAATCCACTCCATCAAACGCTGCGCAGCCCTCTCACTGTGGGGGCAGCTGCCTGCACCGTCGCAGAGCACGACCCCCGCCAGGGCGCCGCGCACAAAGCCGGCTGTGCGGTCCTGGCAGGGTGTCCCTGTCAAGGTATGGTGACGCCCGCAAGCGTAGGCGGCCGAAACTTTTGCGTTGATAGGATCATCTCCCTGTAAGCCCCCTGCGCGGGGCGGTTTACTTCATTATACACTAAAATGCGGATGCTGCACAACTTTTTTAAGTGTCCAGGGCATCCACCCGCCGCCCCTTGCGGCGGTAATCGGTCTTTTTGCGCATGATGCGCGGGCAGAGCTTGACGCCCTGCCACAGTGCGCGGTTGGCACGCACGGCGGCGCGCTGCGCCTTTTTGGACTGCTTGTCCAGCGGAACAAATGTATTTTTCAAAACCAACCCTCCTCGTCCTTGTGGGCGTTGTGCCGGGCCTCGGCGTCCTTCCACGCCCCGTAGAGCTCCGCCGCCTCGGCGGAGATATTGTCGATCTCGGCGAGATCCTCCAGCCGCAGCCAGATCTCGCTGCCATAGGGGAAGATGTCGGAATCCAGAAGATCCCGTGCTTTTGTGACGACCTTGGCGGTGTACTGTTCCGGGGTCATGTCCTGGTAGAGGTAGAAAAACCTCTCTTTGTCTTTGAGGGGGAAAAGGAGCTGCATGAGCGTCTTGCGCTCCTCAGAGGGAAATTCTTTTAAGGTGTTCTTTTCCATGCTGTCGGAGATGAGGAGGTCGCGGTAGAGAAGGTCTTGAAATTCCATGGTGGTTTCTCCTTTCAAAAATAGAGGTTTATTTAGGCCCAGGCCAGGTCGCGGAAGGCGGCCTGACAGTAGTAGGACCAGGGGTTGTAGAGGCTGCGGGCCTCCGCCGTGATGTCGTTCGCGGCAAGATCGGCCAGCAGCTCGGCCTCGCGGCTGAACCGCTCCGCACCGATGCGGTTGATCTTGCGGAACACGGTCTGAAAGTAACTGTCCAGCCCGCTGTCGCCGGGGCCGAAACGAGTGATCAATTCTTCACGAGCTTGCCGCCGGATGCTCCGGATGTAATCATCCAGGGTGAATTCATCTGGGTTTTCATTGAACACGTTGTCGCAGCGTCTCCGGTAGAACTCCTCTGTGTGCTTGAGCGGGAGAAGCCGCTTCATGACGGCCTGGCGCTCCTCAAAAGAATGGGGCGTAGGAGCTTTTGGGGGAAGCTCCTTGTCCAGGTAGGCCTGCATCAGGTCTGCCAGGAAGTCATCCTCGTAGAGCAGCGGCTCACCATTATCTCCCACAGGGAATCCGTACTGCCGTTCTTCCTCGGCACTGCCCTGTGCGCGGTACATGATGGTGATAGCCAAGACCGTTTTCCAGCCCTGCTCAGGGGTCTGCATACCGAACAGCCATGCGAAGTTGCGCTCCATCGTGGGGAACATATCCTCGGAAGCGGAGAAGTAACGGGATTTATTGTTGATGGTGATCATAGGATTTTCCTCCTTAGTTTTTGTTTGTTTGTCCTTACATCTACCCTATAGGGACGGTGTGCGGGAAAGTTAAAGAGTTCCAAAAAAATTCAGGAAAAATCCCGGATCTCCTTTTCTGTTTTAATCCATCAGGAACGCATCGGGGTTTTCCTGGGCGTCCAGAATGGGGCAGTGGTAAACGTCGTGCCCGAAGTCACCGCAGAACACACAGTCACCGGTCCATGGGGGCATATTGGGGTCCGGTTCCCCTTCCTCGTAGCCGAAGATCACGTTGCGCGGACCTTTGACGTAGAACGTGCCATCCGGGCGCTGGACAACACCGCCTTCGGGAATGTCGGGCGAACCCTCGGGGTAGATGCGGTCTCCCTTAGCGGTCACAGCATAGCCGGGGTCCGCGGGCTGGGCGGCGGGCTGTTCAGCCGCCTGCGCAGCGGCAGTCTGCTCCGCAGCCTGGGCCGCGGCCTGCTGCTGGACAGCCACGGCGCCCGTCTGCTGCTCCGCCGTTTTCTTTACGGCGCAGGTATCGGCCGTATGCCCCGTGCCGCCGCAGTAGCTGCACTTGACGACCTCCTGCACAACGAGGTTGTAGGTGGTGGACACGCCGCCCGCCGTGCTGGCCGCCGTGATGGTGGTCTGCCCGGGCGCATGGGTCGTAATGACGCCGCTGTCGTCGATGGTGGCGACGCTCTCATCGGCGGAGGTCCATGTGATGGTCTTATCGGCGGCGTCCTCCGGCAGGACCGTCGCATGCAGCGTCCAGGTCATGCCGTTGTTCAGGATGCCACCCTCCTGCTCCAGCGTCACGCTGGTGGGCACGACCACAGCGGGCGCCGGCTCCGGTGTGGGGGCCGGGGTGGCCGTGGTTTCCGCCGCAGCGGTCTCGGGGGTGGCTTCCTCGCTGCGGGAGATCTCGGCCCGGGGAATCTCCTGCACGGCATTGCTGCCGCACCCCGCCAGGCTGAACACAGCCACCAGCGCAGCCGCCGCAGTGAGGATACGAGTTTTATTTACAGTGATCTTTTTCATGTTTTTTCTCCTTTGTGTTTGGGTTTTGTTTCTTACACAAAGGCTATAGTGTCGGCAGGCGGGGAAGTTAAAGGGAAAGCAAAAAATCATGAATATGCGGCGTTGACTTTTTCCTTGTATCGGCATATACTATAGGTAGGCAAGGAAACCGGTTATGGAATTGCCGCTAAGACCACGCAAAAAAGTGACCCCCAGTAGAGGTAGGCTCTCTACTGGGGGTCTTTTTGTGCTTACTTGCCCTTACCGTGACTGTCAAGCCACTTGCAAACGTAGTAGGCAACTACACTTGCTGCGACAGACACAAGGAAACCGGTTATGGTTATGTCCACTAAGGCCACCCCCTTTCTGTTGCCAGATTTGGGGAAGGGCAGCAATAGAGAGTATAGCAGACTTTGCAGAATCCGGTCAAGCGTATATATAAAGTAGGTAACCGCCTTTGCGAAAAAAATCTGCACTTTTATTTTAACTTTACAAGCCCGCCTCCCTATAGTCATGGTGTAAGGAGGCAGCAAACCGATCGGATGTTTCCCTGCAAAGAAAAAATCTATCTGTCACAAAAAGGAGAATGTGTTATGAAAAAGACTTCGTTTCTGAAAAAACTGACCGCTATGGCCGCCACCCTGGCCATGACCTGTGTGATGGCTGTCGGTGCTTTTGCCGCCGAGCCCGCCGTGGACTACAAGCTGGATTCCGCCTCCATCAGCGTGGGCGAGACCTGGACGATGTCGGTCCCTGCCGGCGGCATGTACGACTGGAACCTGAGCAGCGAGTACATTGCCTACGGCCCCAGCATGGCCGACAAGGAGGGCGTCCTCAAGCAGGTCGGCTACGAGACCGCGAATGGCGTTAGCACGATCACCTATGAGGCCATGATGCCCGGCACCTGCACCGTGACCCTGACGGACCGCAGCTTTGCCAAAATCGCCGAGGCGACTGTCACCGTCACCGACGGCAGCGCCGCGCCCGACACGCCCAGCGTCGACACGCCGAGCACCGACAACAAGGCTGCCGAAACGCCCGCCGCAACCGGCGCACCGTCTGCCGCTGCAGAGGTGAGCACCGCCCCCGTTGACACCCGCACGGCCCAGCAGCGGGAGATCGACGAGGCCAAGGCCAACGGCACCTGGGGCATCGAGTACACCACCTGCCAGAAGTGCGGCTACCACAACTGGACCCGCAAGGGCAACGTCTATGTCTGCGATACCTGCGGCAATGAGACGACCACCGTTGTGAGCGCCAAGGGCGTCAAGGGCTACGTCGGCAGCGGTGCTATCGCGCCCGTCGCCAACAAGGCTGCCGCCCCCGAGACCCGCTACGCCAACGCAAAGCAGGCCCAGGCCGCCGCAGATGCCCGCGAAGCCGCCTACGCCGCCGCTGTTGCTGCGTTCCAGAAGCAGATCGCCGCGAACGAAGCTGCCTATCTGGCCGCTATCGCCAAGTAACCGCATATTCCCAAAGAGGGCCGCTGCCGCAGTGGGCAGCAGCCCTCTTTTTTTCTTTTATTTTTTTACCGTTTCTTTAACTTCTCCGCCCGCCGACCCTATAGGGTAGATGTAAGGAAAAACAAAACACAACTTAGCAAGAGGAGAATATACCATGAAAAACTTCCGTAAACTGTCCGCCCTGATTCTTTCCGCCCTCGCTTCCTTCACCCTGCTGGTCGGCTGCGGCGCGGCCCCGGTGGAAGACACCACCCACACCGAGAGTGCGCCCGTTGTCGAAGAAACCGCCCCGGAGGCCACGCCGGAAGCCACCCCCGAAGAAACGCCGGCCCCGCAGAGCGATACCACCAAAGAAAAAACCGAGAGCCTGCGGGAATTCCGCTTTACCACCGGCCTTGGCGGCGCCAACGGCGATTTTCTCTACGATGAGGATGGCCGCCTGAGCCACATCACGCTGGGTATCTACGACGACTTTTCCCAGGATTACGACATCAATTTTGACTATACAGACGGAAAGGCTTCCGCGAGCTTTGATGCCGCGCAGGCTGCCGCTATGGAAGGCTCGCCCTATGTGCTGGAGGTCACCGACCTGACTCTCAAAGATGACGGAACCCCAGATGCTCTGAGCGCCTGCACCGACTGCGCTGTTTATATTGAATTCAACGAGGACGGTCTCCCCTCCTTCTTTGCCGTCGCGCAGGAGGATGTGGGTTACCAGATCACCTACACCCGCACCGACGATGGCCGCCTGACTATGGACAGCGCCCAGTGCGTTTATGGATACATCTACAACCACAGCGCCGAACCTACCAATGACTTCTTCACGCCCACCGGCGAGATCCTCTACCAATAATCTGTCTGGGTCCTGTACCTCCAACCCGATGGATTTCCGGTATTGACGGAACCGCCCAAGGGGCTTTGGGACGACCAACCCCACAGGCCGACCCTATAAAAACAGCAGGAACTGTCCGGACAGTTCCTGCTGCTTATTTTTATCATTCAAACTCCCTACCATGCGAAAACACTGGTTGATTAACTGGTACTGTATCGCTTTAAGTTTTGAGGCGCCTTTGTATTCCCACATGCGAAACGTCAGGTCATACTTCAAACTCTTTAGCTGCACCTTGATATTCGGGAATAAATCCACCGACTCTCGGAAAATATCATGGTGATTATACACAAAAACCAATGTAGAGATATTATGACATGATGTCATAATATCTTCAAAAATTGTTGGTACAACGTTCTTCCATTATCCCATCAGCACCCCGAAATCCGGGGTATAGGTCAAATCCTGCGCCAGCTCCGGCTCACGCAGGAACATCATCATATAGATGGGGTAATAGGTGATCTTCTCCTTCACACTCACATTCCCGCCGTGGAAAACAAACGCAGCCGGGATGTGGTAGTCCTGGTTTGCCATCACGCCGGAAAGCGCATTATGCCGGGTGTAATCCTTGCCGCTCTTGATTTCAAGGGGCAGCACATTGCCCTCGTGCTCGATGACGAAGTCCAGTTCTCCCTGTTTTTTGCTGTTGAAGTAGTACAGCGCATAGCCGTGGGCGGCCAGCTCCTGGGCAGCGGCGTTCTCAAACACCGCGCCGAAATTGATGTTCTTTTCGCCGTTCAGCAGCGCCAGCTGGATGCCGTTGGCGTAGGTGGCCGCCAACAGCCCCACATCGCAGAGAAACAGCTTGAACAGGTTGCTTTGTCTGTTCAGCCGCAGCGGCAGCGTCGGTTCTTCCACGTTGTAGGTCGGCAGCGCAACGCCGGCGTTGGCCAGCCACAGAAAACTATTGTGGTAGCGGCTTAACTTAAAGTCCTGATGCAGGTCCTTTAAAATAAACCGCTTGTTCTTGGCGTTCAGCTCGCTGGGGATCAGGTCAAAAATATCCTCGAGATAGAGTTTCTCCTTCGGGTCATAGCGGGCAATATCCTTTTTGTACAGCGTCAGAATGGACTGCTGCACCTTGGCGACTTCATACAGATTATGTGTTTGCAGGTAGCAAGCCACAGCCGCCGGCATCCCCCCCACAATCAAGTACAGGCGGAAAAGCTCCATCATCTTCTGATGCACCAGCGGGTCAACTTCCTGCTTTTTGTCATAGCAGCTGCGCAGATGGTCAAGGATGCGATCCGACACGCCGTTGGCGCGGGCAAATTCCTCTACATCCATCGGGAACATTTCCAGTACATCAAGATAGCCGACTGGTGCGCTGCGAATGTCTTTAAGCTCCACGCCCAGCAGCGACCCGCTTAAAATATAGCGGTAGCTGCCCTCCTCCACCAAAAATTTGATGGCGGTCACGATCTCCTTGCACTCCTGCACTTCATCCAAAAAGATAAGCGTCTTGCCGGGGACCAGCTTTTCCCCCACCAGCGCAGAGAGCCGCAGCAGGAAATCGCTGCTGTCGGTGGCTGTTTCAAACAGCTGCCGCGCGGCTGTGTTTTCCAAAAAATTCAGTTCCACAAAATTCGGGAAGGCTTCCTGTCCCAGCTGGCGGATCAGGGTCGTTTTGCCGACCTGCCGCGCCCCTGTAACAAGCAGCGCCTTGCGCGCTTCGCCCTCTAAAAACGCCTGTATCTTTTTGGCGGTGGTGCGCTGTAAAATCGTTTTTCGGTTTGCTTCCATGTCTGATGCCTCCATCCGGAAAAATATTTTGTCCGTTTTTTCAAATGTATTATACTGCACTTTGTCCGTTTACGCAACATATTTGTCTGCTGTTTTGTCCTGTTTTTCGTTTATAGTTACAGCAAATGGGGAGATATTATGACATGATGTCATAATATCTCCCCCGCGTTTTATAATTTAATATGCTACACCGTATTTCCCGTTTTCCAGCTCCAGCAAAAACTTATACAGCGGCACGGCCTCAATGGTCACGCCGTCCTCGATGATGGTTTCTTCCTCCTCATAGGTCACGATGACGAGCCGCGCGGCCCCCTGCGAATTCTGCGCCAGCTTTTTCAGGCTGCCGACCTCGCGTTCGCGGGCATCCCCGGCAATGGAATAGGCTGCCTGTACGGCCAGACCGATGGAGGGCACATAGAAATCAATGTCGATTCCCGTCTTTGCGGATTTCAGATAATACACATCGTCCGGATAGGCGCGTGTAAGCGCTACAGCCACCATATTCTCCAGCTGCACAGACTCTTTCCGGTCCAGAAACAGGCTTACAATGCCGTTGTCGGAGAAATAAAACTTCGGGTAGCTCTCCTTCTCGACGAGGTTTGCGTAGTAGTTCTGCAGATGGAACAGCAGATAGGCATCCTCCGCATAGCGGATGTAGTCGGCAATCGTCCCCTTGGCCAGCGATACATTGACGGCGCGCAGGGTCTTTTGCAGCTTGGAATAGGAAATCTCACTGCGGACGGACTCCGCTATTTTTTTTATCAAGATTTTTACCGCATAGTCGTTGCGGATGCTGTTCCGCGTGATGATGTCGCCCAGCAGCACTTTTTGGTAAACGCCGGAAATATACTCCCGTTTTGCCTTGTACAGCAGCGATTCCGGCAGGCCGCCGTATTGTAGATACTGCGCGCAGGCGGCGCGGATCTTCCCGTTTGTTTTGGTGCCCAGCAGTGCCGGTTCATCGTGGGGAACCTCGCAGGCGGTCAGGTACTCGCCGAAGGCATAGGGCGTAATATGCTTGGCAAAAAAGCGTCCGCCCAGCGTGGTTTCTATCTCTCGGCTCAGCATTTTGGCGTTGCTGCCCGTGATGTAGATATGCTCCTTGGCGTCGGCCATGCGGCGGGCAAACTTCTCCCAGCCGTCAATGTTCTGCACCTCATCCAGAAAGAAATAGCCTTTTTTGTCGCTCATCTCGCTCTGCACCGACAGCAGGTCGTTGAAGTCTGCAACGGTGAACTCGGAAAGGCGCTCATCCTCAAAGTTGATGTAGATGATTTGCTCCCAGTCCACACCGGACGCCACCAGATCCAGCACGATTTTATACAGCAGCGTGGATTTTCCCGCGCGGCGCAGACCTACCAGCACATAATTGCCGTTTTCCTCAAATTCGTAGTCGCGCGGCACGATTTGAAAATTGCGGATAAATTCGTGTTGGTCGTAGATGACGGATTTTAAAAGGGCATGATTCATAGCGTGTGCCTCCGAGGAACGCAGTTTGTTTTGTCAAGTATAGTTTATCATATTCTTGCGTTTTTGTCGAGTATAGTTGACAACATTACATTGCGCTTGTAAATCATACTAAGTTCCGTCACAAACAGCGCTTCCCCTGACGCACGTTCCATAGCAGCACCGTTCCAAAGCTGCATCGCCCCGCGGCTGTTCTTATTTTTGACGCTCTCAAACAGGTGTGCCCGGCATTGCCGCCCCGGTAAAGAAAAGCCGCAAAGACCGTTATTCAGTGTCCCAGCGTTTTCAGCACACTTGTCACGTCATCGATCTGCGTGGCAAACTCTGCC
>ERZ832522.2988-NODE-2988-length-19485-cov-4.337262_pt1 | contig 19485 bp, 21 predicted proteins | sample MGYA00519951_ERZ832522 | MGnify/ENA primary metagenome ERZ832522 (study PRJEB31850, sample SAMEA3708728) | human gut metagenome | biome: human gut; feature: human-associated habitat; material: faeces | place: China | collected 2014 ... | reverse complement strand
GTGGCTTTTTTCTCTGATTCTAAGAATTTCAAAGTAGCAAAGTTGGCTGAAGCAAAAGGGGAACTGGAGGCAGTAACCCAAACAGCAATGACACCAGGTACTGATCCAGAGACTACCACTCAGGATTACAGCAACGGTTTTGTTTCTATTGAGCCATATTTCATGAATACTGCTTGCGTAGATACGGAGGATACTGCCGTACACGGTCTTCTGGATTCGTTCCTTGATCGTATCTTTGATATGGGGCAGCTTGTCCAGGGATGTGTTGCAGAAAAGCAGTCCGTAGAGCTGGAGGACAGGATGGCTCATGCAGCAGCCTTTAATACAGAGAAGATGGTGTATGTTCTGAACTCTGCATTAACCAGCACTACTTATGGAGAAATCGAAGGATACCAGGCGGCAGCAAAGGTTGCTGGAATGATTGCGGCAGTTGCGGCAAACGCTTCGTTGACACATACGGTCTTGGATAAGGTAACGGAACTGAGAGAACGGTTCACGCCTACTCAGATGACAAAAGCAGAACAGTCTGGTTGTCTGGTGCTTAGTGTGAATAAGAATGGACAGATTTGGATTGATAATGCTATCAATACGCTGGTCACTCCGGCTGACAATCAGGATGAAGGTTGGAAGAAAATCCGAAGAACCAAAACCAGATATGAAATGATTACCAGAATGAACGATCAGGCGGATTCCCTTATCGGAAAAGTAGACAATGATAAAAATGGGCGTGCTACCATTATCAGCCAGCTTCAGGGGGTTGGCGATGCGATGATTGAAGAAGGGAAACTGATAGCTTGCACAGTAGCAGAAAGTTCTGTTTACAAAGCAGATGGCGACAGTGCATGGTTTGAAATCGACTGTATCGACAAGGATTCTGCTGAACATATTTACTTAATGTATGCGTTCAGATTTAGCACTCAGGAATAAGAAGGGAGGATATAAATAATGCCTATCAATGCAAGAGCAGCCGGAGATTCCCGGCACGCAAGAACTGGTAAAGATGGGGCTTTCTACAATAAAGACGGTGTAATGCTGGCAAGCGTAGAAACCTTTACATCTAATGTAACCTGGAACAATGCAAAGTACAATGTGCTTGGCGATCCGCAGGAACATGAAACATCTGCATCCTATGCAGTAAATCTAACGATGACTCAGGTAGTTGTAGAAGACGATCAGTTTATCGTAAAACTGTTTGAGGCGATGGAATCTGGAATCACTCCATGTTGGGATTTCCAGGGAACACTTACTGGCCTGAATGGTTCAGAAGAGCGTGTTGTATACAGAGATTGCCTGCCGTCAGGACAGGTGGATTTACAGAATATCGCCGTAGGAGATGTTATCAAGAGAGCATGGAACTTCTTCGTAAACAGACCGCCGAAGCTCCAGAGCTTGCTGTCAATCGGTTAATCATCAGGGCATTACATCAGAGACGGTGTAATGCCCGAATATTTTATATTAGGAGGACAACAGAATGGATAAGGAAAAGAATGTAGCTCAGGTGGAAGAAAGAGAGTTTACTGAGGAGCAGACCAAAACGCAGCTGCGTATGTTTGAGGGCGATTTTATCAAAGGACTTATCGCTGCAGCAGATTATAAGACAGAGGAAACTCAGCGTATCGAAATTATCAGAAATGGAGTGCTGTTCTTTGCATTTAACATCCGGGCGCTTGGAGAAGAAGAGTACAACAAGTGTAAAACGAAGCACACAAAGTATGTCCGCAATAAACAGCTCGGAATTAAGTTGCCGGAAGATACCAATACGGTAAAATATCGCTCTGCGATTATCTACGAGGCAACGGCGAAGGAAGACAGAGATAAGCTGTGGGATAACAAGAGCGTTTGGGATGCCCTGAATGATAAAGGCTGCCAGATTATGAACGGGCTGGATGTTATTGAGTATACGCTGAAGAGTGGAGAGAAAGATAAGATCATCGAAGCCATTGACAAACTTAGCGGATATGACAGCAACAACCTGGAGGAAGTGGCAAAAAACTCATAATGGCCGGAGGAAAGGCCACATTACTCCATCATATTTTCCAGAAGACCGGAATGACACCGGATGAATTTTACCAGAAGCCCCCAGGAGTGAGGGCTTTTTTGTTTGCCTCTATGGAGGTGACGCTTGAATCTTACAAGGAAGGAGGGGACAAATAAATGGCAGAGACAGTAAGAATTGAAATACCGATTGAAGTCACTGACAATACAGATCCAGAGCTGTCAAATATCACAGACAGCCTAGAAGATGTAGAGCAGGCGGCAAGGCGGGCTCAGAACTCCGTTGACCGGGCTGGAAGAACAGTAACACAGTTCGACAGGTCAGCTAACAGAACCCAACGCAGCTTGTCAAGTTGGATGAAGCAGAAATATCAGATATTGTTAGAGGCGAAAGATAAGGTTTCTCCAATTCTGGATAAACTGAAAACTGGACTGAAAACGGTTGGCGGAAAAGCATGGAACATTACAATGAAAGCGGTTGACTTAGCCACATCTCCGATAAGAGGAATATTGAATCTGCTAAAAAATCCCGTCTTTCAAGTAGGGGCTGTCCTTGGGGTTAGTATAAGCTTGAAGGACACAGTTGACACCTATGCAGATTTTGAGGCAACCATGAGCCGGGTGCAGGCTCTTTCCAATGCGAACACATCACAGATGGAGCAACTGACAGCAAAAGCGAAGGAAATGGGGGCACAGACGAAGTTCTCAGGAACTGAATCGGCAGAAGCATTTACCTATATGGCTCAGGCTGGATGGAAGGTTCAGGATATGGTCGATGGTATCGGTGGAATTATGAACCTTGCAGCGGCAGATGGTCTTGACTTGGCAACAACAACGGATATTGTTTCCAACGCACTAACAGCGTTTGGAATGAAAGCAAAAGACACAGCAGAATTTGCTGATGTTCTGGCGGTAGCATCATCGGCTACTAATACGAATGTATCTGATTTGGGCGAAGCCTTCAAGTATATCGCACCCGTGGCTGGAGCAATGGGGTATTCCATTCAAGATGCCTCTATTGCACTTGGACTGATGTCAAACAATGCGGTGAAAGGTAGTATGGCAGGAACGGCATTAAAGACAGCACTTGCTAATATGGCAGCTCCAACAGACAATATGGCAGCTGCTATGCAGAAGTATGGTATCAGCCTCACAGACAGTGAAGGTAATATGAAAACCTTGAAAGGTGTTATGGATAACCTAAGAAGTAGTTTGGGAGGCCTTTCTGAAACGGAACAGACAGCAGCGGCAAGTACAATATTCGGTAAGGAAGCTATGGCTGGAATGTTAGCAATCATCAATACTTCTGAAGAGGACTATAAGAAGCTTACCGAGGCCATCAATGAATCGGAAGGTGCTGCTGATAGGATGGCAGACACAATGCAAGACAATTTAAAGGGGTCATTGGAACAGCTTGGTGGAGCTATCGAAACCGTACAGCTCAGTTGGGGAGAACGGATGAAGCCTTATATTTTAGCATTGTCTGAAATGCTCCAAGAAAATATGCCGGAAATTGAAGAGTTTGGTCTTAAAGTATTTGATGCTATTGATAAGCAAATAGAGTCTGTTCAGGATAAGATTGCAGAATTTACCAGTACAGACGAATGGGCAAACGCAGACGCATTTGGGAAATTTGGCATCGCATGGGACGAATTGATTGCAGAACCTTTTTCAGACTGGTGGGACAGCAAAGGTCATGATTTCTTCGTTGGAAAAGCTGGCTCACTCGGAAGCGGGATCGGAACAGCGATTTCAACTGGAATCTTGGCGTTGCTCGGCGTAGACGTTTCCGATGTTGCCGGAGAAGGGGCAAGCGTTGGCTCTGCTTTTGCAAAAGGGTTGATTGACGGGTTCGATGTGGATACACTCCAGGAAAAACTATGGGGAGCAATCAAAGGCATTTTCTCCAATGCTGGAAAAATATTGCCGGGAGGAGATAAGGCGGACCTTTCATCGTGGATTTCAGCGGCAATGATTGCGAAGGTAGGGATGCCCTTGTTAAGTGTTGGAGCAAAAGGAATCAGTTTCGGTAAAAGTATTTTTGGAAGCAGCACAACAACAGCACCAGGAGGAGGAACCACAGTGGTTCCCGGAATTGGACGCAGGCTTTTAGGAAGTGCCAGTGCGGGAACTGGCTTACTTGGCTTTGGTGCAAATACCGCCATAAAACTCGGAGCCGGAAACCTTGCCGGAGGCGCTTCACTATCTGCTGGTGCTTTATCTGCTCTTGGACTTGGAGCTACTGCTGGAGGAATTGCCGGAGGAGCAAGCCTTATCAGTGGCGGTGTTGATCTATACAAGGGATTTACTTCTAAAGATAAAGACGAAGCAGCGGCTTACAAAGAATCTGGAGCATGGAAAGTTGGAGGCGTAGCAGCTGGAGCAGCAACAGGAGCAGCATTAGGAAGTATCATTCCTGGTCTTGGAACTGTGGTAGGAGGATTGATTGGTGCTGGTGTAGGAGGAATTGCTGGATGGATTAAAGGAGACAGCGCAAAGAAGGAGTATGAAGAGAATCTGAAAAAAGCACAGGAAGAGGCAGAAGCATTAGCACTGGCAGAAGAACAGGCTAAGTACGAATCTCAGGATTTGAAAGATGCACTTGCTGATACCAGCATGACAGCTGAGGAATTTGGACAGAAGTTCCAGAAAGCAGTTGGAGAAAATCTTCAGAGTCATTTTGGAGATGTCAAATTATCCATGCAAGAAATCCAAGACATAGCCAGAAAGATGACATTTGGAGACAATATAGAGGCGGTAACAAAATTTAGTGATGCCTCTGCGGAAGTAGAGCAGACATATAGCAATATGGAAGCGGCTATTTCAAATATGGACAAATTGAACTGGAAGGCAAGCCTCGGATTGAAATTCAACGATGCGGATACTCAGGAATATCTCGCCGGGGTAGATGCCATGATCCAGAGCGCAACAGACTACATTGAGAGTAAGCATTATGAGGCAAAGACAGCTATTGATCTGCTGATTGAGCCTAATTCCGATGTGGATGTCACTACTGGATTGAACACGGTCTATGCGAGCCTTCAGGAACAGATCAACAGTCTCGGAAATGACCTGACAGCTAAAGTGAATGTAGCATTGGAGGACGGTGTGATTACGCTGGATGAACAGGCTGAAATTACGAACTTGCAAAATCAGATTACGGAAATCACACAGAAGGTATCAGATATTCAAACGGAGGCTGAATTTAAGGCACTGAAAATCAAGTACAGCGGTGCAAACTTGGATGCAGATTCTTTTGCGGAATTGCAGGCGGAATTACAGGAACAGGTGGAGAGTGCCACCCAGACATATGATGAATCCCTGAAGGTTGGCATTGCCAGCCTTGAATTGCAGTTAAGCGAAGGTGCAATTTCTCAGGAGCAGTATGACGAACAACTTCAGGCTCTGGCTGACGGATACGAGGCGAAAATTTCCGATATGCAGGTTACTGTTGAGAATTTCCAGTTGGAAGCAATCGCAGAAGCCTACGCTACGGAACTAGACGGAATACTTCCGGATATTGAAGGCACAACCGCAGAAAAGTTGCAGACAGCTCTTCATAATGCTATGGCGAGTGGTGTAGATGTCACCACCTGGGATACTGAAACGGCATCTCAGTGGCTCGGACTGGACAGCCTAAGCATGGAAGCTCAGACAGCTATTACAGAGATGATGAGTGGAGTTGCGGAAACAATACCCCAGAGTATGCAGGAGCAGATTACAACAGCATTCAGCAGCGTGGATATGAGTGGAGCCTATGCAGGCGTTGATTTCGTAGGTCCGTTTTCCAACGAGTTTTATGAACAGATGGCAAATGCTGATTTGTCAGGTGCTTACACTCCTCTGGTAGAAAATATCAGCACAGGACTGCCAACACAGTTATCGCTGATTGATTATTCAGGAATTGGGACACAGGTTGGCACTGGCGTAGGAGGAGCAATTCAGAATACGGATATGGGACCGATCAACTCAGCCATTACAACTCTGAAAGGAAATACGGGAACTGCTATTGATACAGCGTTTGCACCGGGCTTCAATACCACAACGCCAGTTACTATTACGGCGAATTACAAGCTGGCGAATCCGTCAGCTACAATCAGTTTCTCTGGAGGTGGTTCCGGAACGGCAACGGTAAATGCGAGCATCGCATCCAATGCTAACGGAGATATTGTAAATGGACCGCTTCTTTCCTGGGTAGGAGAAGATGGACCAGAAGCAATCATTCCTCTTGGAAGCAAGAGAAGAAGCAGAGGACTTAGTTTGTGGGAAAAAGCAGGAGAGCTTTTGGGCGTAAAGAAATATGCCGAAGGCGGTATTGTAGAAAACTCACGATATACCCCAAATCCGTTCCAAAACTATGAGGACTTAAATTCCATCAACGATACGCTTACAAAAGCACCACGAGGCAATCACGAGTTCTCAGAGGGGGATATGGAAGATACCACATCTACGGAACCGGTTGCAGTTAAATCTGGTTCTGGAGAAGGCGAAAGAAAGACAGAAGTTCATGTGAATGTAAGCGTTAATCCTACATTCCGTATAGACGGAAGCGGCGGAAATGAATCGGATATTATCCGAGTAGTCCGCACACACATGAGGGAGCTTGCAGATGAAATCGGCGGAGAATTGGCAGAAAGATTAGAAATGGTCTTTTCAAATATGCCAGTAAAGGAGGCGTAAAGTTATGGATATATTTTTGAGTGAAGTATCAAATAAAAGTTCCAGCTTTACATTTCAGTCTCTTCCGGAAAGAATCAAAACGAAGTTCGGAACCAAGTATCAGAATTACGACATTATCTCAAAAGGAACAGTAAAGATTCCGAGAGGATTGGAAGCTGAGACTATTTCATGGGACGGAACTTTTTACGGGAAGTCTAAAAGAAACGAGGTTATGATTCGTGAGTGGTCCTCCCCGGCTGAATGTGTTAAGGTTCTGAGAAATTGGATGATAAAAGGAACTGTACTCCGGCTCTTAGTTACTGAAACAAACATCAATTATGATGTGACGATTAGTGATTTTGAGCCGGTAGAAACTGGAGCGTATGGGAACATCGACTATTCTATTACATTCACGATTTATAAGGAACTGAAGATTTACACAACATCAGAATTGAAAATCGCTGCCTTTGTAAAGAAGACGGTTCCAAGACCAACACCGGCTCCCCAATCAAGTAGAACGCATACAGTGAAAAGTGGCGATACTTTATGGGGAATAGCAAGTAAATATTATGGCAGCGGAACCAGCTGGCAAAAAATCTATTCCGCCAACTCTTCTACGATTGAAGCCACAGCAAAGAGATACAGAGGCGGACGAGGCAGCGATAACGGACACTGGATTTATCCAGGAACAGTTCTGACGATACCATAGGAGGTGCAGGATGATTGATGTAGCGAACATTAAGTACCGCCTTGTGGTTATGACGGAGGATAAAAAGCAGTACAACATTAAGGAGTTTGTGGAAAACTTAGGCTGGGAGGAGAATGACGGTGAATTAGCTGTTAGAATCTCCTTCACAGCCAAAAACGATAAGACAAGTGCCGGACTGATTTCATCCCTGGCAAAGCCGGGATGTTTGGTCGGCATTTTTGCATCTCACGGCTCCATAGACGAGGAAGTTGCCAGAGGGTATATTACCGACTGGAAGCCTACACTTTCGGGTAGCAAAGATAAGTTCGATGTTACTTGCTATGACGAACTGTATAATTTGCAGGAAAGCCAGGAGCTTATCTATTATTCCTCTGGAATAGGAACAAAGTCGGCGATTACCAAAATCTTTGATGACTGGCAGATTCCGATGGATAAGTACGAAGGACCGGATGTCACACACGGGAAATTGGCGTACAAGACTGAAATGCTGTCAGATGTACTGATAGATATTCTGGATGATGCAAAGAAAAAAGGTGGAGGTTCTGCTATGATCCGGGCTGCCAAAGGCAAAGTTAGTGTTATAGAGTTGGGCAGTAATACAACGGTATATCATTTTGAAGCAGATAACACAAAGCAAGTGTCGCATAAGAAAAGCACATCCGGAATGATTACCAGGGTAAAAATCATTGGACAAGAGGATGATGATGGGCGTTCCAGTGTAGAGGCTGTTGTGAACGGGCTTACAAAGTTCGGTGTCCGTCAGAAGATTTATATTCGAGGAAAGGATGATAGTGTAAGCGATGCTCAATCAGCAGCCCAGGAAATCATTGATGAAAAGGGACAGGTAAGAGAAGATATTACCGTTCAGGCTCCGGATATTCCTTTTATCAGAAAAGGCGATCTGGTTCACATGACAGTAGGCACATTGAAAGATTACTATTATGTGAAGGGAATCCGGCACGATGCAGATAGCGAATCAATGACAATGGATTTGAAAAAAGCAGTGACAGAGGTTATTAAAAATAACCAGGTTACAAAGAAATCTTACAATGTGGGAGATATAGTGTATTTCAAAGGCGGAAAACATTATTTGTCTTCATGGCCAGGCGCACCCGGATATAATGCGAGAGCTGGAAAAGCAAAGATTACATTCGATCCGAATTGTCCGAATAACGGAAAAGCACATCCGTGGCATTTAATTCACACGGATGGCAGCAGCAATGTTTACGGATGGGTAGATGAAGGAACTTTTGAGTAGTAGGAGGTGGTGGTTATGCCGTATCAGGGAAATCCTGGAGTGAGTAAGCTGGGAAAAGTTTTGTCGCAGCGTATGGCAAAGCAGGGAGAAAGCGGACTGATTTTAGATTATGGGAGCATAGAAGGAGATTACAGTCTGAAAGCAAATACATTTCCGATCCCGATACCTAAAGGAGATTATACGGTATGCAGATGTGCCGGAGGATTATCCTTTGAAATCGGTGGAGGTCAGCATAGCGGACACGAATCCGGAAATGGCACACACGGACACCAGGTTTCTCTTCCAACAATCAAGCCAGGCGATAGAGTGCTTATTGCATGGGTTCAGAATGAGGTAACAGTCATTGATGTAATCGTCCCGGCGAGTGGGTTGTAGGAGGTATGTTATGAGCGAAAATATGTTATTCCCTACGGTGGAAGTACCGGAACTCATTCAGGAATCAGAACAGTATGACGAAAAATATAAGCCGAGCGTATTGTGGGATTTGGAAGCTGGGGATTTCGTGAGAAATGGAGCGAACCAGTTACTTGAATGCGATGGACGAGAAGCGTACCGGGTTTGGTGTATAAAAGTAGTCAACACAGAACGATATACTTGCTTGGCGTATTCAGATTCCATAGGGACAGAAATGGAATCTGCTATAAAAGAAAAAAGCAGCGGAGCCGTGGAATCGGCGATTGAGCGAACGATAACCGAGGCGCTGCTTGTGAATCCTCGTACAGAATATGTGCGGGGATTTGTTTTTTCGTGGAACGGAGATTCTGTGGTTTGCAGTTTCAATGTAAAGGGAATTGAATGGGAAGAGTTTCCGTTATCAATAACAGTTGGAAACAGAGCGAGGAGGTGAGAAACATGGCAGATGAAAGGTTTGAATTTGTTGCTCCGGATTTTGTGTCAGGCAGTAACCCGGAGGAAATTCAGGAAAGAATGATGAATAATCTTCCAGCAGATATTGACGATATGCCGGGCGGATTTCCTTATGATTTTACTATGCCGACAGCACTGGAGAAATCAGAGCTTATTCAATTCCACCTTGTTAGAACATTGATGCTTATGTTTCCAATGTGGGCATGGGATGAATGGCTTGATCTGCATGGAAGACAGAAGGGAATCAGCCGGAAGGAAGCGAACCGTGCAAGCGGGTATATTACATTTGAGGGAATTTCCGGAACGAGAATTGCAGCCGGATTCATAGTGTGTACGCCTGCAACGGATGTATCATCTTCTTTGGAGTTTTCCGTAGAGGAAGAAGTTATTATACCAGAAGAAGGAAAAGTTAAGGTTCCAATCATTGCGGCGAACGGCGGCATTGCTTCTAACACAAAGGCAGAAACGGTTATTCTGATGATGAAACCAATAGAGGGTATCAGTCGATTGTATAACGAAGAAGACATTACCGGTGGAACAGATGAAGAAGATAATGAGTCGTATCGTGAAAGAATCATGGAAGCTTACGAATCCGAGGGGACCTCCTACATCGGAAATGATGCAGATTACAAGAGGTGGGCGAAGGAAGTTGTTGGAATCGGGGATTGCATTGTAGTCCCGACATGGAACGGACCAGGAACGGTTAAGCTGGTTCTGGTAGATTCAAACGGAAGACCGGCAAATGAGAAGTTGGTAAAAGCCGTATATAATCACATCATGTCGCCAGATGATAGGGAGAAAAGGCTTATGCCGACAGGAAGTGCGGACCTTATAGTGGTTGCGGCAGATACTAAGATTATCAGCTATGGCTGTACAGGGCTATCTTATGACAGCAGCACAAACATAGAGCAGATTGAATCCGATTTCAAAGATGCAATCATGAAATATTACACATCAGCCAAATTGGAAAATATCATTCGATACAACAGAGTTCATTCTATCCTAACAAATCTTCCGGGAGTCCTTGACTTTGCCGATTTGAAAATAAATGGCGAAGAAAAGAATATCCAGTTAGATCAGGACGAATATCCGGAAACCGGGGAAGTTCAGTTTTCGTAGGAGGGAGGAACGAGTATGGATTTAGAAAAATTTCCTTCCAGTGAATCAGCAAAACGGATGCTCCGTTCGGTGGACTCAGGCGGATTCTATGATAATTCCTATGTAGGAAAATGGATTTTTCAGATCATGGGATTAGAGATGGATGAAGCAAAACAGATTATTGAGGAATTGCCGTATCAGGCATTTCCGGAAACTGCAACTTGGGGACTTCGATACCATGAACAAAAGTATGGGCTGCCAGTCCGAGAAGGGCTTCCGTATGAAGAACGGCGCAGACTGATTTATAGTAAGCGTGATGTACGAGCGCCTATGAACCCGTACCACATGGAAGTTATTTTGGAAAATATCAGTGGCAGAAAAGCCCATGTAGATGATGCGTCTGGTCCTGTAAATACTTTTACGGTTACGCTGGAAGCTGGGGATAATGTGGTAAATGTGGCTGCTCTTATAAAAAAGCTGAAGGAGATCAAGCAATCCCATGTAGCATTTACCATGAAATTTACTTCTTTAGCTAAGTTGGAACTATGTGGAAGAGTCCATAGATGGACAGCCTATTATACACAGTGCGGTACTTCCCCAGTAGTAAGTTATGGCTTGCGTATGGCGGAATCGGGAATAGATATTGCACCAGAAGCATCCGCACATAAGTATGAAATTCCGATGACCGGAGAATCCGGAGGAACAGGTCAATATCCGAAAGTCAGCGTTGGTTTGAAAACAACAGAAGGAACTGTTGAAATAATGCCAGAGACAAGAGGATTTGAGGTTTCCTATCCAATTGCGAGCGAAGAAATGAAAACAGGAACGCATCCTAAGACGGGAAATCAGGCTGCCTATGTAGAAGTTGGGCTGGATGCAGAAATGAGTGCTGAAAGCTATAAGTATCAGAATGATGTTGCTGGTACGGTTCCTGGGACTTCTATCGGGACAAAAGAAGCAGAAAAGGGTTTGGTTCCAGAAGTTACCACAGAGTGTTACCAGGTACGGTATAGACTTTGCGGAGAGACTTTTGAGATATAAAGAAGGAGGTATGCAAAATGAAGTTGCTTACAAACGAGGCGATTCAAGGGTATCGGGATTACACGAAACGCACGATTGCCTACGCAAAGTACAAAATCGGTTCGGTTTACCATAAGGCAAAAATCGAATCGGTTGATGTGACAGAGGAAGGTTTGGTAGAAATCTCATTCAAGATTGAGACGGCAATTACCGGAGCTGCAACTGTCACAGAAATCCAGCTGTATGATACGAATAATAATCTTTGGCTCTCGAAACAGGAATCCTTGAAAATGGATTCTGTTGCCGAGGGCTTTTATTATGTCTGCCAGCTGGAAATCAGCGAAAGGGAGGTTGAGGAATAATGAGAGACCTTGTGAACTGGAAGGACCATGTTGTTGAGTTTCCGGGAAGATACGAGGAAAAGGATTTAGGCGGTGGCTTAGTTCAACACACGGCATCTCCTGGAAAAGTAAAGCAGCAAGGAACACCACAGAACGCTACAAATTTTAACATTATGGATATGGCTGCGCTGGAAGCAATGTTGATGGCTTCGGAAAATAGCAGAAATATTCTCCACATCGGCAGGATTTTGGAGGGGCTGTCCGGGGATAAGATTCAGGTTACGCTTACCAATTCCCAAAAATATCCGCATAACAATTCAAAGAAAACGGTTCAGTTGCCGGTAACTAAAAACAACATGAAATACACCATTACTTGCGAAGTTGTGGAAGTTACCGGAGGAGCAGTTGGAGAATTTGAATTTAGCGATAAGTTGCTCAATGGATTCAAGATTGCATATACTGGTTCGGCATCCAAAGTTATTGTGAATTGCTATGTGAGAGGAGGTGTATAGGCATGGCGAATGTGATTATCAAAAACGAGAACCGAAAAGCTGATGCAGAGCACATCATGAAAACCTATGGTGTGGATAGAAGAGATCCAGCTATGAGGGAGGCGGCTGAGATTGCAGCTGCAAGAACAAACGAAGTAGTTAGAATGTCGCAGGACAGAAGGAGGTATTTCTGATGAAAGTAGTATATCTGCCGGAAGACGGCACAAATTTCATTCCCTATGAGGTAATGGGGAAAAACATTGATTTCAACGATGGAGATTTGATGTTCAATGTTTCAAAGAAGGAAAGGGATTACGAAGTTGTAATTGATATTTGCCAGGATTACACAGGAGCATTGGTTATGGGTACTGATTCCGGCGAAAGATATGTGGCACAGCTTATTGTACCGGCAAGAGAGTACATCGAGACAACCGCAGTAAATCCGGACTATGATCCGGAAAATGAGGAGAGCATGGAATCTCCGACTATTACAAACAAAGAACCGGTTCCTTTTGATATTAACAAATGTGAATTGAGATTATGGGATATGGAGGTATAAGAGATGCCAAATTTTGATGATTTTAAGTTAGCGATTGAAGCAATGACGGGCGGTAAGAATACCGTCCTTTTTGATGATATGGGAATGCCGTCTGTTATGGTTCCGTTTCCGAAAATGAAAATTGCGGAAATCATGAGTGGCGGAAGTCAGAATATCCATCCAGCTTTTTCAGTAGGCGGCGTAGAGAAGGATGTGCTTTATGTGTCTAAGTTCCAGAATGTTGTACTGAATGACAGAGCATATTCGCTTCCTATGCGTGATCCGAAGGTTTATGTTACCTTCGATCAGGCGTTGGCATTCTGCCGCAACAAAGGAAAAGGCTGGAGTTTGAATCCGTATTCGTTGTGGAGTGCGATTGCTCTCTGGTGCAGAAAAAATGGAACTATGCCAAGAGGAAACAATTTCTGGGGTAAAGATTACACATACCAGCATGAAAAAGGTGTTCCCTGTGCATGGGAAAGCAAGGAAGCGGAATCACATCCAGGCGAACCAGCACGTTGCCTTACCGGATCCGGACCAGCCACATGGTATCACAACTGGATGCCAGATGGCATTGCTGATCTGAATGGAAATGTGTGGGAATGGTGTGCTGGTATGCGTGTAAAGAACGGAGAAATCCAGATTATTCCGTATGCGAACAGTATGCTGGCAGAGACAAACATGGGAGATAAGTCAACGGAGTGGAAAGCCATCAAAAAGGACGGAACTCTGGTTGAACCTGGAACAGCAGATACATTGAAGTGGGATTGGGTATCAGGAAAGATTCAGCTTACTTCCGGTACAGTATCCTACAAGACGGATCAGGGCAATGGTTGTCAGTATAAGGATATGACTCTCAACTCTTCTGTATCGGCAGCACCGGAGATTGCGAAGGCATTGTTGCTCTATCCGGATGAGCCAGGTGGTGATTATAGTAGCGACTATCATTGGGTAAATACTGTCGGCGAGCGTTTGCCGCTTTGTGGGGGCCGCTGGTACCACACTTCCGGCGCTGGTGTGTTCTACGTGCGCCTGGGCGACCCTCGGTCCTACTCCTACGGCGATGTTGGTTTTCGCTCCGCTTTCTGTGAACTGTAAAACTGAATCACTGTTTGCTCTGCGGTAGCAGAGCTTTTTGCTTTTAAGGAGGAACAAAGTGGAATGGCAAGAGATAAATGAGACGGTGAACGGAGAACAAAAGACTGAAAACTTGCGAATCCGCATGAAAATTATTGATATGATAGAGTACGCAATGCCACTAATCGAAAGGTGGAGCGTACCGCATCAAAAGTTACTCGGAGACAGAATTGCAGCTTGCATGGAAGATATGTTGGAACTTGCAAACGAGTTGGAATTGGCTTACTCCAAGAAAACGCCTCATAAAAATCTGGATATGAAGAATAAAGCATTGCAGGATTATGTAACGCTTGCATACCGTTTGAAGTATCTGAAAGGTGCAACATCTCATGCTGAATGGACACGGCGTTCCAAAGAAATCGGCTGTATGTTAGGCGGTTACAAGAAATGGCTGTACGATGATGCTCCGTCTACTGCGAAAAGCAGTGGAAAGCAGCAGACATCAAGCAGTAAGAAATCATATCAGTGCCGGTCCCGATAGGGGCTGGCACGATGGGAATAGGCTATCGCGTTTGCCGATTTGTGGGGGCAACTGGAACAACACTTCCAACGCTGGTGTGTTCAACGTGAACCTGAACAACCCTCGGTCCAACTCCAACAGCAATGTTGGTTTTCGCTCCGCTTTACTCTCATATGCCAGAGGCGGTAAGTTCAAGGACTTACTGACAGTGCGAGAGGATAAAGGAGTCTATTTCCACTCTGGGCTGAAAGGCAGGAGAAAAATGGTGCTATTCGAGAGTGGATAGCATTGTTCCGGCGGACACAAAGAAAACCGGAACGCCTATGGATGCCGCAAGTAAAGAGATTAAAAGCTGCTACACATAGATTTCTAAAGGAAAATCGTAACATGAAAATAAAGAATGTCTTTGACGAAATATTTTCCATCGACAATCTGTATGCTGCCCTAGAAGATGCTTCACAAGGTCGAAGATACAATAAAGATGCTTTGGTATATAATCTGGATGCTTGGGCTATGGTTCAAGAAATCCGGAACGAAATATTTAATGGTACATACAGTATTGATCGGTACTACATATTTTATGTGTACGAACCGAAAAAGAGAATGATAATGTCAATTTCATTCAAACACAGAATTGTCCAGTGGGCTATTTACCGGGTAATAAATCCTGTTCTGGTTAAAGGATACATAGAAGATTCCTATGGCTGCATTCCGGGAAGAGGAAGCCTAAGTGCCATGCAAAGGCTAAAATACTGGGTTGTAATGGCAAGCCGAAAAGAAGAACAATGGTTTTACCTGAAACTGGACATAAGCAAGTATTTTTATAGAATATCCCACCGGGTATTGAAAAAGATTCTTGCAAAGAAAATAAAAGACAAAAGACTGCTGAAGGTATTGTATTCCATTATAGATTGCGAGCATACACCTTTTGGCTTACCGTTGGGGCGTTCTCCGGGCGATGTGCCTTTGGAAGAACGCCTTTTTGATGTCGGTATGCCGATTGGTAATCTTCTGTCACAGTTGTTTGCAAATGTCTACCTCAACGAATTAGATCAGTATTGCAAGAGGGAATTGCAGATCCGGTTTTATATCCGTTATATGGATGATGTAATTATTTTGTGCAATAGCAAATTACAACTCAGAATTTGGAAAGACCAGATAGAACAATTCTTATTGCAAGAGTTGGAACTGCATTTGAATAAAAAGACTTGCATACGCCCTATCGGACAAGGAATTGAATTTGTAGGATACCGTATATGGGCGGATCGGGTAGTGATACGAAAGAGTACCACATTAAGAATACGGAGAGCGTTGAGAGGTATGGCGGCAAAGTATGCGGATTGCAAGATTACGATGCAGGACTTTTCAGAAACCCTTCAGAGCTATCTTGGTATGTTGGAGCATTGCGATAGCGATGCGTTGATAAACAAGATTCTGGATGAAATAGTGTTGACACACAACAAAGAAAACCAGGAGGAAGGCGATGAACCAGGAGGAATTTTTGGAAGTGCAGAATACGATCATAGAGAATCAGAGGTATATCATTTCTGAACTCATGAGGCGTTTTTGCCTAAATTCTGCGTTTGATTTAGATGAAGAATTGGTTAGGGTGATTCGGGAAAATAACCAGATGGTTGAGAAACTGAACACGCCACCATAAGAAGGGAGGGATGAAGGATGCTGATTAGAGCTGGACCTGATAATTATGAAACGAGCATAACAGTATGAGGCGGTGAAAAATGAACGAATTTTTAGAAGTATTCGGTGGCATGAGGCTTGGCACAGTAGTTCTCTTAATCGCTGCTTTTATCTTTATGTGGAAAGCATACAAGAAGGTAGAGGCGTATTTCAAGGATAAATACGAGATGGAAGCTGAAAAAGAAAAGCAAATGAAAGATATTCTGGGACAGGTGCAACAGTATCCTAAATGGAGAGAACAGAGTGTTGAACGGCAGAAAGAGTTTTCGTCAGAAATCAATGATTTGAGAAATACACAGAAAGAGATAATCAAAGAGCTGAAGGACATCGAAGAGAGAAGGAAAAAGACTAAGAGAAATGAGTTGCGTGATAGGCTGCTTCAGAGTTACCGCTACTATACCAGCAAAGATAAGAACCCGTTATTGGCATGGTCCGTAATGGAGTCGGATGCTTTCTGGAAAATGTTCGGAGATTATGAAGAGGCAGGCGGGGACGGAGATATGCACACTACCGTACAGCCAGCAATGAGGTTACTGGATGTAATCCAGATGAATGAAGAAGAAAGAATATCAGAACTCATGCAGAGCCGGAAATGACCTAACGAGCCATTCTCCGGCTTTTATAATGCAATCAAACAAATCCTCACTGGCGGGACTAAAAGGCAGCCAGGGAATAATCAGAGGCTCACAGAGCCAAATAAATGAAAGTTATACAGGAGGTAAGTATCATGAAGAAAATTGATTGGGCAAGAAAACTGACAAGTAGAAAATTTTGGGCAGCGGTAGTTGGTTTTGTTACTCCGCTGATGATTGCCGGAGGAGCGCAGGAAAATGCAATCACTCAGGTTACTGCAATCATCATGGGAGGTGCAACGCTGATTGCTTACATCATCGGGGAAGGATTGACCGATGCGGCAAATGCTGAAAACAGTGCAACCCATCTGATTGGAACCCAAAATGATGAACGGTAATTATCATATCAGGCTTGGCATATTGTGCCGAGCCTGAATTGCTGAATGAGGTAAAAAGATATGACGGAAAAAGATTTTATTGCAAAAATTGGGCCATTGGCTTCAAAAGATATGCAGGAAAGCGGAATACTTGCTTCCGTAACAATCGCTCAGGCTTGCCTGGAATCTGGATACGGAAGCACGGATCTGGCGGTAAAAGCAAACAATCTTTTCGGAATGAAATGTAGTTTATCTGGGAATACGTGGCTGTCTGTATGGGATGGAAAAAGTAAATATACCAAACAGACAAAGGAACAAAAACCGGACGGGACTATTTATACAGTGACAGCAGATTTCCGAAAATATCCAGATGTATTGACAAATATCAGGGATCATTCATGTTACCTGAACGGAGCGATGCGGGGAAACAGAAAACGCTATGAAGGTTTAGCCGGAGAGCGTGATTATAGAAAAGCTGCACAGCTTATCAAGGCGGGAGGATACGCAACGGACATTTCGTATGTAGATAAGCTCTGTAATTTGATTGAAAGATGGAATTTAACTCAGTACGATAAGGAGGAAATGAGTATGAGTAACAGTGGATTAGTAAATTGTGTAGTAAAAAGTCCTAACCATAGCGGACAACGAACACATGGCATTGACCGGATCACGCCTCATTGTGTAGTAGGTCAGCTCAGTGCTGAAGGTATAGGGAATTGTTTCCCGGCAGGAAGAGAAGCATCTTGCAATTATGGCATCGGGAAAGATGGACGAGTTTGCTTGATTGTTGATGAGGCAAATCGAAGTTGGTGCTCTTCTAGCAATGCGAACGATCAGAGAGCAGTAACGATAGAATGTGCAAGTGACATGAATGCTCCGTATGCTATGACAAATGCGGTTTATGAGAAACTGATTGCACTTTGCGTAGATATTTGCCGGAGAAACGGGAAAACAAAGCTGTTGTGGTTTGCTGACAAAAATAAATCTCTGAGCTATCAGCCAAAATCTGATGAGATGGTACTGACGGTTCATCGCTGGTTTGCAAACAAAAGCTGCCCTGGTGATTGGCTGTATTCAAGATTGGGAGATGTGGCAAATCGGGTAACAGCCCAGCTTAGTGGGAGTTCTGGAGGCGGATCAACCGGAGGCGGCAACAGCTCTGGAAACTCAGGCGGTTACAAAACCGGACTGTATAAAGTCAATGTCGGAGACCTCAATATCCGAAAAGGACCAGAAACAAATTACGGAATCAATGGGGTTATCACTAACAGAGGAACTTATACCATTGTGGAAATTCAAAACGGCTCTTGGGGAAAACTCAAATCAGGTGCTGGTTGGATCAACATCAGTACATCTTACTGCTCTTATGCTGGAGCCTCATCTAGTGGAGGAGGTTCTAATGGCGGTAACGGTTCTGCTGGTTCTAATTCTAAAACCGGAACGTACAAGGTGGATATTTCGGACCTGCATATTCGGAAAGGACCGGGAACTGGTTATGCGAAAAACGGATTCTGTCCGAAGGGAGTATACACTATCGTTGAAACGAAGAGTGCTGATGGCTATACTTGGGGACGATTGAAAAGCGGAGCTGGATGGATTGCATTGGATTATGCAAAGAAAGTATAATTTTAACCCTCTGCCGGGAAACTGGCGGAGGGATTTTTTTATTTGTCAAAAAGCTGTGGAAAGTCGCATAATGCCGTGATATTATAGAGATGCTGTCGAACCTCCAGCAGAAGGGAGGTGGTGTTATGGAATACATAATCCGATTTCTTGTTTCGGTTATGGCGAGTGTAACTGGCTATTACATCCGCAAGTGGTTAGACCGAAACGATAAAGACAGCTAACCCAAAAAAGAAACCCCAGAGACTGGCCTCTCTGGGGCTTCGCTTTTGTCATGGAATACAATCCGATTTCTTAGCTAAGATTATAATATGCCACTTCCGAGGAAAAGTCAACAGTTTCTTTTTGTCCGCCGGAAAATCCACCGGACAGTCCGCCGGAAAATCCACTGTAACCAGTACCAGTACCATAACCATTACCATTACCAGAATAATAAAGAGAATATACGCAAACCCGCCGTATGCGGTCTTGCTTTTGCACACATCTAAAATGTACGAATTGCACAAAAAATGAATGAGTTTTTTGACATATCAAGTCCCAGTCGATTCCACAGAAATTTTCAATATCTCCTTCGGCAAAAAGATAAAATCAATCCAGAAGCATTTCAGAGGCTTTTAAGGCATATGTCAAAAATCAGTTTCT
>ERZ832522.2981-NODE-2981-length-19503-cov-3.750000_pt1 | contig 19503 bp, 14 predicted proteins | sample MGYA00519951_ERZ832522 | MGnify/ENA primary metagenome ERZ832522 (study PRJEB31850, sample SAMEA3708728) | human gut metagenome | biome: human gut; feature: human-associated habitat; material: faeces | place: China | collected 2014 ... | reverse complement strand
GTAGGACAGAATGCAGCACCGGAATTGATGCCTACTTTAGAGCAGCGTGAAGAGATCATCAAGAAGATTCGTTGGGTTCGTACCGGTGACAATGATATCGGATTCTTCCCAATGGACTTCCAGAATGATGGAGAATTTGTTGGTGGATGTATCGCCGGAGGAAGAAACTACTTCCACATCAATGCAAATGGTGATGCAGAACCTTGTGTATTTATCCATTATTCCAATGGAAACATTCATGAGAATACAATCCTTGAGATTCTGAAACAGCCGTTATTCATGGCTTACCATAACAACCAGCCGTTTAACGATAACATGCTTCGTCCATGCCCGATGCTTGAGAATCCAGAGATCCTGCAGCGTATCGTAAAAGAAAGTGGTGCGCATTCAACAGATCTGCAGTCTCAGGAGACAGCAGAACATCTTTGCAGTAAGTGTGTTCATTATGCCGAGGAGTGGGCTCCGGTTGCGGATAAACTGTGGGCTGAGGAGCATAAGGAGTAAAAAAATTCATAACATTAAAAACGTCATTCCTGCATCTGTATTTCAGACAATTCAGAAATTCAGAAGTACTAGCAGAATAAAATAATATAAAAAGCACCCCGAAAAATGATGAACTCGCAAAGCTCAGACAGCATCATTTTTCGGGGTAAAATATTATTTTCTTCTTAAGTACTTCTACAAATTTCTTCAGGCGTCTGAATAGCAGATGCAGGAAGGACGTTTTTTTATTCTGAAGTTTTTATATGGGCAGGGAAAGAACCGGGAGACTATTGAGATTAAGAAAGCTAAAGGCACAACGGGATTGGTGATAGAAGCTTAATGGGGAAAGGTTAGGGTTTATTTTTGCAGGGGTTTGTATTAGAATAGGGGTATTGGCAGGAATGTAGTTTCAGGAATTGGAGAGTATTTATGAAGGTTGTTATTTTAGCGGGTGGTTTTGGGACAAGGATCAGTGAGGAGAGTCATCTTAAGCCAAAGCCAATGATCGAGATCGGGGAGAAGCCGATCTTATGGCACATCATGAAGATGTATTCTGCGTATGGTTTTAATGAATTTGTAATCTGCTGTGGATATAAGCAGCATGTGATCAAGGAGTGGTTTGCAGATTACTATCTTCATAACAGCAATATCACATTTGATTTTACACAGGAAAATAAAATGATCGTGCACAATAACGTGTTGGAACCCTGGAAGGTAACGCTGGTTGATACAGGTCTGAATACTATGACCGGCGGTCGTATCAAACGCGTAAAAGAGTATCTGGATGGAGATACGTTTATGCTCACTTACGGTGACGGAGTTGCAGATGTAAATATCAGAGAACTTCTGGAATATCACCGTTCCCATGGTAAAATGGCGACGATTACAGCAGCACAGCCGGGAGGACGATTTGGTATCCTGGATATTCAGAATGATGGAACGATCACGAATTTTAAAGAGAAGAAAAAAGAAGACGGAGGCTGGATCAATGCCGGATTTATGGTGCTGGAGCCGTCCATTATTGATCTGATCGAAGGAGACCAGACTGTATTTGAAAAAGAACCGCTCGTGGAGGCAGCCCGCATGGGACAGCTGAATGCATATCGCCACAAAGGATTCTGGCAGTGTATGGATACTCTGCGTGAAAAGAATCTTCTGGAGGCATTGTGGCAGAGTGGACAGGCTCCATGGAAGATTTGGGAATAAACAGAATCGGTCAGAAAACAATCTGGTGTAAAATAAATCTGTTGGAGGAATTGTTTTGAGTGCAACAAGCTGTGATTACTGTGCAAATTATGTATATGATGAAGAAAGTGAAAGCTATTACTGCGATGTGAATCTGGATGAGGATGAATACTACCGCTTTATCAGTACAGAATATAAAGAATGTCCGTATTATCGTAATGGGGATGAGTACAGGGTAGTGAGACACCAGATGTAAAAATTACGAAAGTCAGTAATTAAGGGATCGGAGAAAAACATGATTACAGTAGAGCTGGATAATTTCAGCCTGAGAGAAATCTGCCGGTCGGGACAGTGCTTCCGTATGCACGAGACGGCAGAAAATAACACATATGAACTGGTTGCCGGGGATAAATATCTGAAAATATCTCAGGCAGGAAGCATTGTAAATTTTTATTGCAGTGATGTAGAATTTATCTGTTATTGGGTACCGTATTTTGATATTGATTCGGACTATGGACGATATATTGAAAAGGTGAATCCGAGGGACACGTATCTGAGTGCGGCGGTACAGTGCGGAAAGGGAATCCGTATTCTGCGACAGGATCTTTGGGAAATGATCATTACTTTTTTGATCTCGCAGCAGAATAATATTTCCAGAATCCGGAGCTGTATCGAGAGGCTTTGTGTCAGATATGGGGAGAAACTGAAAGCAGGAGATACCGAATATTATTCCTTTCCGACACCGCAGCAGTTGTCCGGGGCGACAGAAGAAGAACTGCGGAGGCTTGGAATGGGATACCGTGCCAGATATATCGTGGAGACAACGCGAAGCATTCTGGAGGGAGAAGTTTCACTGGAAAAACTGTATCAAATGAAGTATTATCGCAGAGCACGAAAAGAACTGATGAAGCTCAGTGGAGTAGGCGAAAAAGTAGCAGACTGCATTTGTCTGTTTGCATTGCATCACATGGATGCATTCCCGATCGATACGCATATCCGGCAGGTTCTTGACGAACATTATCGCAGAGGTTTTCCGAACAGAAGATATCATGGCATGAGAGGCATTATGCAGCAATATATTTTTTATTATGAACTGATCGGAGAGAGAGGGAAGATATGAAGTATTTTGTAAATGTGCTGGTGGATGTTCTTGGAGCAGTCTATCAGGCAGCAGGCGCATCGCTGCTTATCGCGGTTCTGATCATGTGTGTCTATATGCTGGGAAGGAAGCAGGGTGTTGGACCGGTAGCCAGAGCGTGGATCTGGCAGTTTAAAGAAAGCAGCTGGTTTCGCAGACACTTTTTCCTTGTGTTTTATACCTGCATGCTGCTTTTTCGTACGTTATTCTGTCGGAGCGTCTGGGGAAATCCGCTGGAAAACGTGATCGGAATCTGGGGACTGCATTATAACGGACAGCTGTATACGGAGAATTTTGAGAATCTGATACTGTTTATGCCGTTTATTATTTTTCTTTTCTGGGCGAGAGAAGAAAAAGATCACACAAAGGATAAAAGAATTCAGGAAGTATTGTTGAACAGTTTTGAGATCAGTTTCTGCTTTTCACTTGGAATTGAAACCTGCCAGCTTTTTTTGAAAATTGGAACGTTTCAGCTGACAGATCTTTTCTTTAATACGCTTGGCGGAATGCTCGGTGGAGTGATCTACTGGGGATTTGAGAGAACCAGAAAAAGAATTGTTTTCGGCGTGAAGAGAATAGGCGGCTGGGATGTTATCCCGTGGAAAAATGTCGCACAGAAGGAAGCAGATGTGGAAAACACTGCGGAAACTGTTACAGTCGTAGAGGGAAGCCTTCCGGAAGAGGCGATTGCGCCGGAATGTTCGGAACCAAGATATGCTGCAATCGAGAAACTGGTAAGAGAAGCCGGACAGAAAATGTTGAAGGCGAGACCGGGTGAGGAAAATATCCACAAAAAAGAGGGACTTGCAAATTTCTGCACGGATTATGATACAGCGATCCAGAGATTTCTGATCAAAGGTCTGGGTGAGATTCTTCCGGGAGCTGCTTTCTTCGGGGAAGAAGACACGGAAGGAAACGCTGGTGCTGATGCAGAGGGTGAATTTACTTTCTACATAGATCCGATCGATGGAACTACGAACTTTATGTTTGATTATCATCACAGCTGTGTGTCGGTTGGTCTGGCCCATGGAGAGCAGATGATCGCCGGATTTGTATATCATCCATATGTGGACGATATGTATGTGGCTGTGCGAGGACACGGAAGTTATCTGAATGGAAAGAGACTTCAGATGGCTGATAAACCGGTGGAAGAGGGAATCGTGGAATTTGGCTGTGCGAGATACAATGAAGCAGGAATCGACTGGCTGTTCCGCGTGGTGAAAGAAATGTTTCAGAACAGTCTTTCTATCCGCTGCGGTGGGTCTGCAGCACTGGGACTCTGCCGAGGAGCATCCGGAAGTAACACCGTTTATCTGGAACTGAAACTACAGCCGTATGATTATGCGGCAGCATCTGTGATCCTGGAGGAAGCCGGCGGCAGAATCACACAGATCGATGGCAGCCCGATTACCTTACATGAGGGATGCTCGATCATCGGAGGAACACCTGCAGCATGGCAGGAGAGCAAAGAGGCCTTCGAAAAATTAAAAGAAGAGATGTAGATCAGAACCGACAATATTCTAAAAATCAGTAAAAAAGCATTGTGTGGTTGAAAAACTGCATAGTGCTTTTTTATTACGAAAAAGTTAAAATAAAATAACAAGTGTATTTCGTGCTATTTTGTTGCTGAAAATGATTTTCAATAAGAACATTAATGAGAAAAAAAGTCAATTTCTGGTTAGAAAATGCTAACATTTTTGTGGACATGAAAAAAGAGTTATGGTATAAAAATAAATGGTTAGAAAACGCTAACGCAATGGTGTATAAATAAAGAGGAGGAAGGAAATGGCAAATCAGAGATTGATGAAAAAAGTTGCACCAGTTGTTTTGAGTGCAGCGGTCGTAATGACAAGTATGCCGGCAACAGCTTTTGCAGCAGATTTTTCTGATACAGAAGTTACTGTAGCAGAGGAAAGTGCTGATATTGAAGAAGCAAGTGCAGAAGCTGCGGACACAGATGTTGTGGAAGATACAGATGTAGACGTTGAAGAAGCAGCAGAGGACGTGACAGAGGATGAAGAAACATCTGATGAAGAACTCTTCAGCGCAGAGGTCAGTGAAGATGAATTTGCTGATGAGGCTGGAGATGGACAGACAGAAGGCGAAGCATATGTCCTCATGAACATTCCTTATGACGATTTTTATAAGGCAGAATTAAAGAATAATGATGTGAAAGTTGATACATTCACATCTGCAACAAAACAGAAGACAAGATCCAGTCTTGCAAAAGGCTCTTATCACGTAAATTCAGATGGAAGCGATATCACTGGTGTGACTTTTCCTGTGAAAGTATCTGATATTTCAGTATTGAAGGACAAAAAACAGATTAAAGATAACGCTTCAGTGAGTATCACAACAGCTATAAAGGGAAAAGAAACTACTACAGAATACAAAGGAAAAGATGCTCTTTTTGAAAGCGACTCATATTCCTATTATGTTCTTTCTGAGGAACCATCCTACTACAAAGAACTGACAGTCGGTGAAGATGGAAGTTTTACATTCAGTGCCATTGAAGGTAAATCAGCAGCACCGGAGACAAAACAGGTGCAGGCTGAATTCAAAACAAAATCCAACCATGGTGACTACCAGCTGAAGTTTGATAAGACTGAATTCAAAAGCATTATCAATATAGATACTGACACAGTGTATGGTGCAGTTATTAATACAACAGACGGAACAACCTATGGTCTCTGCCATCAGGAAAATATCTGGAAAGGATATGAGTTGGCATGGAGTACAGGATATACAACAGAAAGTAATGGATGCCATCTCAACTCTGAACATTTTGAGTCTATGATCGGAAAGACAATTGACAGCGTAACATATTATGCAAGTAATGGCATTTATACATTAGATATTGCAGATGTAAAGGTTCTGGCCAAAAACAGCTATGTGTACGCAGGACTCACCTGGGGCGAATACTGGAGCCAGGAAAATGTGACTGCAGCAGGAAACGTAAGCGGATCTGACGAAAAAGATTCTCATAATGAATCTGATACAGGCGCATTTGATGCAGTAACAAGAGCTACAACAAATCATGGCCTTCACAGAGGAAGCTATCAGTGCATGGCAACAATTTATACAACAGAAGGCAATGCATATCAGTTATCTTATTGGAAGAGCAGTACAGAACCGGTTCTTGCAGATGGAACAGTTGCAATCTGGACTCCGGCAGACAGAAAGACTGGTACTCCGGCATCTATTCAGGTAAATGGCGGAGCGAAAGAAAGCCTTGATCATTATGCAGTAACAGGTATTAAATATGTCCCTGTACAGGTAAAAGCTGAAGATTATGCAGATTTTGCAGCAAAATATCCGGTTGTTAAAAATGGTGAAACACTTGTTGGTGGTTTCTCTGAAAACAATCTGAAAGCATACAGCGAGACTGCAAATGTAACAGTAAACACAAATGGACTGAAAACAGTAACTAAGAATGAAGATGGAAGCTTCTCTTTCAGTGCAAGAAAAACAGGAACAGAATCCGGTATTCAGGGAACTGATCTCAAAGTTGCAACTGGAATTGAGCCAGAGGTTAAAACAGCAAGTGGATCTTATGGAGAATTCCTTCGTGTGGATCTGAATGGTAATTATGGCGGTCTTGGTGCTGCAATGCAGGCAGTTAAATGGGATTATTATGGAAATGGTAATACAGTACTTGCAACATATGGTACGAAATTTGCTGCTGATAACTGGATGCATAAAATGATGGGAATTCAGCTTGGTCTGACACATTCTGTAAGATGCCAGCTTCCGGCAGGAACAGATGGAACAGGTCACTGGAAATTGACTGTTTATGCACTGGGATATCAGGACTATACATTTGAGTTTGATGCAACAGCTACCAATATTGTGACTCCAACAGATCCGTCCACAATTGATACAACAGCACTGAAAGCAGCACTTGAAAAAGTAAAAGCTCTCAATAAGGATGATTATACAGAGGAATCCTGGAAGAAAGTAGAAGATGAAGCTACTGAAACACAGGAAATGCTGAAAGAAATTGAGGCAGCAATTAAGGATAAGACAACAGTTGCATTCAGCCAGGCTGCAGTAGATGAGCAGGTTAATGAGCATCTGACAGCAGCAATCAATGGACTTGTGAAGAAAGAAAAACCTGTAGAGCCGGTAGTGACACCAGATGTTAAACCAACAGTAACACCAGGTAAAAATGAAACTAAGCCAACAGCAACTCCGACGCCAGTAGTTAAGCCTGGTATCACTGCAAAAGTCTCACAGGTTTATGTCGGAAAGAAAGCTACAATCAAAGTTACCAAAACTAAGGTAACAGGAAAAGTTACTTTCAAATCCAGCAATAAGAAAGTTGCAACAGTCAACAGTAAGGGTGTTATCACAGGTAAGAAAGCTGGAAAAGCTGTTATTACTGTAAAAGTTGGTAAATACACCAAGAAATTAACTGTTAAAGTTAAGAAACCTTCCTTCAAGCTTGTAAAATCTTCTGCAAAACTGAAAAAAGGTAAGAAGACAACCATTAAAGTAAAAGCAGCACCGGTATCTAAAGTTACATACAAGACCAGCAACAAGAAAGTTGCAACAGTTAACAGCAAAGGTGTTGTAACAGCTAAGAAGAAAGGAACAGCAAAGATTACTGTTAAATGCAATGGAATTACAAGGACATTCAAAGTAACAGTAAAATAATTCCTTTATAAAATACACATACAAAAGAACGGGGGCCGTTTATAACTGCCCCTTCTTTTGTATGTTAAGGGGTAGATTATATGTACAAAAAGAATCTTATGAAACTTCTTCCGGCAGTTGCTGTAATTATTGCGATCGCAGCAGCTGGATTTCAGCAGGACAGTGAAGTGAAAAGTACAAAAACAGTTCAGGCAGCTGAGAATGAACTGATAAAATCAGATGAACTTACGAGTCTGCTGACAACTGCATATTTTAATGACGGAGGAATGAAGGATACGGATGAGGCAGACAGCAGCATTCTGAAAACAAAGAAAAGTAAATCCAAAATAAAAAAAGCGGGAATTACGACAGGAAAAACAAAAGCACTTCCGGAAAAGTCAGCAGCAGCTTCTGGGCAGGGGCAGGGAACGACCACGACACCTACAACTTCTGTTCCAAAGGGCGGATATAAAGATGGGATTTATCAGGGAAGTGGAACTGGATTTGGTGGAACGATCACTGTTCAGGTAACGATTTCCGGAGGAAAGATTGCTTCTATAGAAATACTGAGTGCTGCTGGTGAAACAGGCTCTTATTTTGCATCAGCCAAAGGCGTGATCAGCAAGATGATCTCCGGTCAGACTCCAAATGTCGATGCAGTAAGCGGCGCAACCTATTCCTCAAATGGAATCATCCAGGCAGTTCAGAATGCACTGTCAAAGGCCGGAAAAGGAAAAGCTGCAAAGACAACGAAAAAGACGACAAAGAAGAATACCAATACTTCAAATAAAACAACAACGCCGGTTGAAATTACAAAACCGTCCGGAGAGGTAACTTATAAAGATGGAACGTATACTGCAGAAGCAGAAGGATTTGACGGTCCGATAAAAGTCACTGTTACGATTAAAGACGGAAAGATAACCGCAATCACAAATACGAACACTGATACAAAAGAATATTTTAATAAGGCATGGAATAGTATTCAGCCGAAGATTCTTGAGAAGCAGGCAGTGTATGGTGTGGACACCGTAAGCGGAGCAACGTTTTCTTCAAATGGTATTCTTAAGGCGGTACAGAAAGCCCTGGAACAGGCTTCGGTAAATGTGACACCGGCACCAGAAGTGACGGTAAGTCCAACTCCGGTACCGACAACCGCTCCAGCACCGGTTATACCGGACACTCCGAAGGTTTTATATAATGACGGCACATATACGGGTACCGGAATTGGATATGGTGGAAAGATAAATATCTGTGTAACAATTAAAGATGGAATGATTACGGAAGTATCTCAGACCAATGAAGGAGAAACACCAAGATATTTCAGAAATGCATGGAATGTAATACAGCCGGCAATTATTGCAAAACAAAGCACAGATGGCATTGATACTGTATCAGGAGCAACATATTCTTCTGAGGGAATTCTATATGGAGCAAAATCAGCTTTAGAGCAGGCTTTAAAAACTTCAGATATAACAGCGACACCAACTCCGAATCCAACAGCAACACCAGAACCAACGGCAGCACCGGAACCAACGGCAGCACCGGAACCAACGGCAACACCGGAACCAACAGCAACACCGGAACCAACGGCAGCACCGGAACCAACGGCAGCACCAGAGCCAACAACAGCACCTGGAGCTGGCTATAAAGACGGAAGTTATACGGGAACAGGAGAGGGATTCAATGGTCAGGTAACTGTTACGATTAATGTATCAGGGGGAAATATTGTGTCAGCCGGATATGATGGGGAAGATGATGAACCGGAATTTTCCAATGCATGGAATGGAATTTATAATCAGGTTTTAGGTCGTCAGTCAGCTGATGGGCTGGATACGGTAAGTGGAGCTACATATTCTTCAAATGGACTGATTCAGGCATTTCAGAGTGCTATCAGCCAGGCAAAATAATAAATGTTCGATAGTGAAAAAGAAAACTTGAAAATATAAGGAGTCTGAAAGGAAAACTTTAGATGAAATACCAGAATTTTATTATGAGAATTTTGTGTCTTCTGTTGATTCTTGCCGCTGTAGTAGGATATAATTCTATGCAGAAAAAAGATACGCAGGCACAGGAATCACAGGAGATTACGGCACTCACAAAGCGTGTGGAGAAGCTGGAAGAACAGAATACGGAGATACTTTCTGCTCTGGAAGAGGCTGCTAAGAATCAGGAAGCAGCGATCGCACAGGCACAGAGGGATGCAAAAGACAAAGATGATGCTGCAAAAGAGGATGCGGAGGAAGCTGACGCTGCAGATACAGAAGAGTCTGATGATTCGGAAAATGTATACAAAGATGGTACGTATACCGGTTCTGCACAGGGATTTGGAGGTGCGATCACCGTACAGGTCACACTTGCAAATGATGAGATCACAGATATTCAGGTGACAAGTGCACCGGGTGAGGATTCCGCTTATCTTTCGCAGGGAGAGGGCGTGATCAGTTCCATCATTTCTGCGCAGAGTACGGATGTGGATACGGTATCAGGTGCGACATTCAGCTCTACAGGTATTATCAATGCAGTTGTAGATGCTCTTGGAAAGGCGGAAAACTGATGAAAAAGAGGCAGAGAAAGGTACGTTTGATCCGGGCTGCCATACAGCTTGCATTTTTTATCTTTTATCCGGCGCTTTTTTCAACGGCATTTGCGGGCGTGAAATCTATTTTTCAGGCAATTGCAGCACACCAGCAGATTGCCTGGAACTCATTTCTTGATGTGACAGGATTACTTCTTCTGGTTACGATTTTGTTTGGTAGACATTTCTGCGGATATGCATGTGCATTCGGTTCACTGGGAGATGCCATGTATGAACTGACTGTTTTTATCAGAAAGAAAGTATTTCATAAAAAGGGAAGACATGGTTATCCGGAAAAAGCAGTCAGAATTCTTCAGAAGGTGAAATATGTGCTTCTGGCATTTCTTCTGCTTTCCATTCTGACCGGATGGTATGCATCCCTTCAGGGAATGAGTCCGTGGGATGTATTTTCCATGCTGACAGCAAGAAAACTTCCAAATGCTTCTTATAAGATTGGAATTATCCTGCTGGTGCTGATCCTGATCGGAATGTGTACACAGGAAAGATTTTTCTGTCAGTTCCTTTGTCCAATGGGAGCAGTTTTTGCAATGATGCCAATCCTGCCGTCTGCGCTGTTTAACAGAAACAGGGAGAAATGTCCTTCGAAATGCGGACTGTGCAAGAAGAGATGCCCTGCACATCTGGAGATTGACGGAGATACAGCTCTTTCAGGAGAATGTATCTGCTGTCATGCCTGCCAGGTGACCTGTCCACGTAAAAATATACAGATTGGCCCGAAGATAAAAAATAAAACAAATGAAAAAAAGAACTAAAGCGATGAAAATATTGAATTCATATTCGGAACTCTCTTTTTTATAATCGTTAATATACAGCAAAAATACCGGGAACATAAGAAGTGATTTCCATACACATGCAAGAAAGGGCGAATGATTATGGTAAAGAGATTTGGACAGATGATCAAAGTAAAACCGGAAGGGTTAGCAGAATATAAGAAATGGCATGCAAATCCGCTTCCAGGTGTAAATGAAATGATCAAAGAGTGCGGACTTAAGAATTACTCCATTTACAGTAGAGGCGATTACCTGTTTACTTACTTCGAATATGAAGGTAATGATTATGAGGCGGATATGGCAAAGATGGCAGCGGATCCGACTACCCAGAAATGGTGGGATATCGTAAAACCGTTGATGCAGCCGCTGGAGGATCGTGAGGAAGGTGAGTTCTGGTCAGATATGGAGGAAATCTATCATCTGGATTAACAACAGGTCTGCTCCTCCTGTTTTATGAATGATTGTAAATTGAAGGATATTGTGCGGAGACGGCAATGGAGTCGTGAAGCACAGTATCCTTTTTATAATAGGAAATTACTTCGTAATGTTCCTATTACATAAAGCTTTATAAAAAAGCGATAGTCCTCTGCCCAAATAAAAGAGTTGATAAAAGAGAAAAATTTCCGTAAAATAACAAGAGGGGAAAGCGGAAAAGGAGAGGACTCATGTTATGTATACACTTTTGATTGCAGATGACGAGCCATTGATTCGTAATGGCGTAAAAAAGATTATAGACTGGGAATCATTGGGGTTTTCGAAGATCTTTCTGGCCGAGGACGGACAGGAAGCATTGGATATCATACGGGAAAATCATGTGGACCTTGTTTTGACAGATATTGTGATGCCGTTTATGGATGGACTTGAACTAAGTGAAATCCTTGCAAAGGAGTTTCCACAGATTCATGTTGTGATTCTGACCGGACATGAAGAATTTGAATATGCACAAAAATCAGTAAGTCTGGGAGTGAAAAATTATATTCTGAAGCCAATAGGAGCTGAAAATTTGTACAAAAAAATGGTACAGATCTGTGAGAAATTGCACATAGAAAATAAGCAGAGGCAATATGTCTCTTCAATGAAAAACCAGCTTCGCCAGAGTATGCCGGTTCTGCGGGAACAGACGCTTAAAAAGATTGTCTGTTCAGAGAACAGAGACATCAATCTCTATCTTGCACGCGCGAAAAATATGAATATTGATCTCGAGAATGGCACATATGAAGTCGGTATCCTGGACTTTGACCTGGAAAAATTTACACCAGCAGATTATGACCTTTATCTGTTTGCTGCACAGAACATAACCCGTGAATATCTCGGGGAAGAACACTATATATTCGAAGACGGAAAAGACCGTGTAGTAATCCTTTTTAAGAGCGACACCGCTGGTGCAGATATGCATGATATATTTTATGATACACTCTGCTCGATTCAGAAGACAATCACGGACACAATTCAGCTGAAGACTACCTGTGCTATCGGGGAAACAGCATATTCTGCAAATGAGCTGAATCATGCTTATCGGAGTGCCAAGAAAGCACTGGAGTGTAAATATTCACTGGGAAGTGATGCTGTCTATGATATTGCTGACCTGAATTATCTTGAGAAGTCTTTTTATTATCCGGGGACAGAGTTGCACCAACTGATTAAGGGAATAAAAATTGGAGATGAGGAACAGATCCATGAATCTATCAATCAGGCATTTCATGCAGGTGGCTCTATTTCAGGCAAAAACATTAAGATGATCTACATTGAGATTGTAACCTCGCTTCTAAAAGAACTGTCAGAACTGAAAGAAGTATCCGAGAAAATATGGAAATGGGGCTTTGATCTGTATCAGTATTTTGAAGGATTCCGTTCAGTGGCTGATTTAGAAGAAGAATTGTATCGTTTTGCATGCGAGATATGTATCCAAATGAATTCTGTTCAGGCAAACAGCGGAATGCAGGTCATTGATAAAGTTAAGGATTTTGTTATGAGGAATTATAAGAATCCGGAATTGTCACTGAGCATGGCAGCTGAAGAAGCGTCTGTCAGCATGGGATATCTGAGCGGACTTTTTAAGAAAGAATCAGGGACTAATTTTGTAAAATATCTGACAGATGTTCGCATGGAAAAATCAATACAGCTCCTGCGAACAACAGATATGAAGGTTTATGAGATTGCCTATGAAACAGGATTTTCCAATCCACATTATTTCAGTATTTCTTTTAAGAAGTATACCGGAATGTCTCCTTCTGAGTTTAAGACAAAGGATTAAGATGTGAAAAAGTTGAGAAAGATAAAAGCAAATGGACTGAAATCCAGGGCACTGAGGCAAATGACAGCGCTGATCATTTTGGTAATGGTGCTGATGGTGGCATTGTTTTATGGGATAATGTGTTCCCGAACTGTAAATAACCAGGCAAAGAGTCAACAGAAGAGTCTTTCCAATCTGGAATCAAATCTGAAGACTTATTTTGAAGAAGTGGATTCTATTGCCAAGAATGCAAATTACAATTATTATCTTCAGAATTATCTGGCGATGATGCTTGAGAAAGAAAGCAGCTATACAGAACCATCTGTTGGTAAAAATATGAGAGCATATGAGATGAGTTCTCGGGCATTCAGTGATACACTGCTTTCCAGATCGGATGTTTCCTCAATTATGGTCTTCGGCAGAAAAAAAGTGTTTCTGAATAAATCCGTGTACAGTTATCGAAACGTTGTGATGGATTATAGTGGACTTGAGTGGTATGCAAAAGCAATTGAGAATCCGAATGATATGATAATCACCGGTCCAAACCAGCATCGATTCTTTGATACAGAGGATAAAATGATCTCTCTGAGTCGGCAGATTCAGGATTATGAAGATGGTACCTTTCTGGGAGTGATCCTGATAAATCTGAATCTGAATAAAATTATAGAAATCTGTGATTCTTTTCAGGAAAATACGGCTGGAAGCCTGGCTATCATAAATCACGAGGGCGAAACAATTTATCTTAAAAACGGATCAGATGAGATTGATGTGTCGAAATCAGATATGGAAGATTTGTCTGCAAAATTGGTAAAGCATAATGAAAGCAGTTTTCGAATGAAACTTTCTGGGACAGAGTATCTTGTTACAGAGAATTTGATGGAAACTGCCGGATGGTATATTGTGAATCTGGTACCATACTCATGGATTCTTGAGGAACTCTGGAAAAGTAGTTTGTTGATTGTTATTGCAGTGATTGGAACCTTGATTGTCACATTGCTTTTTCTTGAAAGGATTCTGACGAATGTTATTAAACCATTGAAAAAACTTGAAAGACATATGTCGCGTGTTAACCTGGAAAATTTTAATGAACAGGTAAGTATTGTATCGGATGATGAAATCGGGCATCTGGCAGGGAATTTTAACGATATGCTGGAGAGAATTGAAAATCTGAAGGAGCAGGTAGTAGAGGAGCAGGAGGATAAGCGTAAATATGAACTCCAGGCATTACAGGCACAGATTAATCCACATTTTCTGTATAATACCTTAGACTCAATTATCTGGATGGCAGAGACAAATGATTCCAATATTGTTCCAATGACGGAAGCACTTGCCAAACTATTCAGAATTTCACTTAATAGAGGAAATGAAGAAATACTCTTAAAGAAAGAGATTGAACATGTTCGAAATTATCTGATTATTCAGAGTATGCGATATGCCGATAAATTTATTTTTGATATTCAGGTTGCGGAGGAAGTAGAAAAATGTAAAGTAATTAAGCTTATTCTTCAGCCAATTGTAGAAAACTGTATTTATCATGGCATTAAAAAGAAACGCGGAACTGGGCATATTGTGATTCGGGCATTTCTGGATGGACAGAATCTTGTAATTCAGGTTGAAGATGACGGATGTGGTATGAGCAGTGAAATGTGTCAGAAAATGGTATCCTATGAGGTAAAGCCCGAGAATATTAGTGGATCCGGTATTGGAGTAAAGAACGTAAATGAAAGAATTCAGCTTAGATTTGGTAAGGATTATGGCTTGTCATATCAGTCCGAAGAAGGCAAAGGCACAACTGTTACATATATTCTTCCTTATTGTGTAGAGGGAGTAGAAAATGAAAAAAACAATGTATAAAATAATTATTTGTGTTTTAACTGTGTTGGTACTGTTTGCGTTCATAATGCAACTGTATGGAAAGAAAGAAATGGCAGAGTCTGCAGCCGAAAATACGAAAACGGAAAAGGAAAGCAGTGAAACAACAGAAGAGAAAAAAGTGATCGGTGTGGCGTTTGCTTCTGCACAGGCTAGCTATCAGCAGAAATTGGGCGAACTTCTGGAGCGGGAAGCACAGGGAAATAAAGAGTACACTCTGGAGATTGCTTATGCGGGATGGAATATTGCAAAACAGGAAGAACAGCTGGAGGATTTTGTTAAAGAAAAAGTAGATGCGATCATTTTGTGTCCGGTGAATCCTAAATCTTTCCTGAATGTATTGAAAGAAGCAAAAAGTGCAGGTATACCAGTTATCAATCTGAATATGAAGGTTGATACAGTTTCATCCGAGTACATTACAACTTATGTAGGTGGAAGTATGTCGGAACAGGCAGATCTTGTGGGACAGATGGTAGTGGACTGTCTTAATGGAGAGGGAAAAATTGGTATTATAGAAGGAATCCAGGGTTCAGATCCTCAGATTTATCGTACGCAGACATTTCTGGACTATATTGCATCATACCCAAAGATAGAAGTAGTAGGCATTATGGAAGGAAACTGGTCCAGAACGAAAGCGGCACTTGCAACAATGGATTTGATAAAAAAAGATAAAAATATTGATCTTATTTACTGTCATGACAGCAATATGGCAATGGGAGTATATGACGTACTTAAAGATAAGGGGCTGGAAGATCAGATCCGGGTGATCGGGATAGGAAGTGAACAGATTTATATAGATGCTGTGAAGGAAGGGAAGCTTTACGGCATCGTAACACAATCTCCTGAATTTGAGGCAAGCTTTGCGTGGAGTTGTGCGAAAAGGGCAGCAGAAGGATATGCGCTGAGATCCTGGTACAAAAATCCGGCCAATATCTTAACAAAAGATTATTTTACAGATACAGAAGAGAAGAAAAATAGTTTAAAATCTTCATAAGTTCATATTTTGAACAAAGATAAGTTCGAAATATGAAAAATATGACTAAACCGATGAAAAAAATGAATTCATATTTTCATCGGTTTTTTTTATTATAATTGTATCAAATAAAGTACAAAAACTATTTTAATGGTGGAGGTAAGAAAGCATGAAGAAAAAGGTAGTGAGCGTGTTAATGTGTTCGGCAATGGTACTCGGAATGGCTATGCCAGTTATGGCTGCTGACAAGGATAACGCAGATATTACCATCGGTTCCGTTATCATGAACAACTCTGGAGAGTGGTTTGCTGAAGTTATGAAAGGACAGGAAGATGCAGCGAAAGATCTTGGGGTGGAATTTTCAATCGTGTCTTCTGATAATGAAATTTCCAAGGAATCTGATAACGTAGCAACATTCCTTGCTCAGCAGGTAGATGCGCTGGTTATTTCTCCTCTTTCAACAGATGGCTCTATTGCAGCAGTAGAATCTGCAACAATTGATTCTGGTATTCCGGTTGTAACATGGAACACTACAGTTGATACGGACGTTACAAGCCATGTCGGAGTTGTTCCTTCAGAACTTGGTGGAAATACAGGTAAATATGCAGCTGAATATATCAAGAAAAATTTCCCGGATGGATGTAAGCTTGCAATCATTGGTGACAGCAACTATGAAATCGGAATTGAAAGATGTGATGGTTTTAAAGATGCCCTCAAAGAGCTGATTGATGATGGTACTGTTGAGATTGTAAATGAACAGGATGCAGAACTCCAGGAAGAAGGCCTTGATATTACAGAACAGATTCTTACAGCAAATCCGGATGTTCAGATGATCTGGTGCTGGAATCAGGTATCTCTTCTCGGATGTGCAGCAGGTCTTGAAAATGCACAGAGATCTGATATTGTTCTCATGGGAACAGATATGTCTGTAGAACTTGCAAAAGATATGTTGGGAGATTCTATTACACTTCAGGCAATCACAACGCAAATGCCATATGAAATGGGATATACAGCAGTAGAAAATGCTGTTAAGGCAGTAAAAGGTACGGATGTTGAGAAAGAAATTATGATTCCTACCTATACATATACAAAAGAAAACTTAGATGAAATTCAGACTTACATCGACGAACATCAGGATCTGGTTGATTAATAGCAGATATCTAAAAGAGTGTTAGGGGGTGTTCCGCTGGAACACCCTTACTTATGAATATAAGGAGGGAATACACATGCCGGATGTAGTACTGAAAGCAGAACATGTAACAAAAAGATTCGGCGGAATCACTGCCCTGGAGAACGCGGAACTGGAATTATACAAAGGGGAAGTGCATGCTCTGGTAGGTGCAAATGGAGCTGGAAAGAGCACTTTGATAAAAATTATCACAGGAGCTTATCCAAAAGATGAGGGCGAGATTTATCTGGACGGAAAACAGATTGAGGTTAAATCTACTTTTGATGCAAGAGAAAAAGGAATCAGCGCAGTATATCAGGAATTTTCTCTAATCAACACGGTATCCGTAGCAGAAAATATTTTTATGGGAAAACTGCTTTATAACAATCTTGGACCGATTCCGAGAGCTGACTGGAAAAAGATGCATGAAGAAACTCAAAAAATTCTGGACAGCCTGGGAGTGATAAACATAAAACCAGAAACCATCGTTGGAAGGCTGAGTGTAGCTCAGAAACAGATGGTTGAAATTGCAAAGGCACTGTCTAATGATCTGAAGGTATTGATTATGGATGAGCCAACAGCCTCTCTTTCAGATAATGAGATCGATAATATGTTTAAGATTGTAAAGGATCTTCGTGCAAAAGGAATCAGTATTATATATGTTTCTCACAGATTAGAAGAGCTTCCAATTATCTGTGACAGAATTTCTGTATATAGAGATGGACATTATATTAAGACTCTGAATATCGAAGATGCTCCGAAATCAGTTATAATCGAGAACATGGTCGGAAAAAATATGACTCAGACAGAGCAGGTAAAATGCTATACAGATGAGATACTTCTGGAAGCAAAGAACTTTAGTTCCGGAAAGAAATTCCAGAATATTAATATTACATTACATAAAGGTGAAATCTTAGGTATTGCCGGATTGGCGGGTGCCGGAAGAACAGAATTTGTCCGTGCGTTATTCGGAGCGGATCCGAAAGATTCGGGCCAGGTATTTATCGAGGGGAAAGAAGTACAGATTCATTCTCCAAGAGATGCAAAGAAAGCAGGCCTTGGATTTATTACTGAGGATCGTAAAGAAGAAGGTCTGATCCTGAGTATGAATCTTCATACCAACGTGGGAATGGCAATCCTGGATCAGTTGAAAAAAGGATTAGGTCTTGATCTGAAAAAAGAATGTGTACTTATGGATGAGTATATAAAGTCTCTGAGTATCAAGTGTCGTGACGGTAATCAGAAAGCGAAAGCTCTGAGTGGTGGAAATCAGCAGAAAGTTGTTATTGCAAAATGGCTTGCAACCAAACCGAAGGTTCTTATCATGGATGAGCCTACACGAGGAATTGATATTGGATCAAAGAATCAGATTTATGCACTGATGAATGATCTGGCAAAGCAGGGAATTGGAATTATTATGATTTCTTCAGAACTTCCGGAGGTTCTTCAGGTAGCGAATAACATTGTTGTATTCGCTGCAGGGAAGATAACGGGAAGTCTTGAAAATAAAGATTTAACACAGGATATTCTGCTGGATTACGCTACCAGCCAGAAAGCTGTATAATGGAGGTAGGAAGATGGAGACAAAATCTTTTGATTTAAAGAAATTCTTGATGAAATATGTAATGTATCTGTTTCTGATACTGATGTGTATCGTACTTACAATTGCTAGTGATAAATTCCTTACGTTAACCAACCTTATGACAATTATCAAACAGATTTCTATTCAGTCTATTGTAGCAATTGGTATGACAATGATTATCATCAGTGGTAATATCGACCTGAGTGTTGGTTCTTTGGTTGCTCTGTGTTCAGTATCATGTGCGATGCTTATGAACAAAGGTCTTCCTACAATTATTGCAGTTCTCGCTGCTGTTATTATCGGTGCATTTGCTGGATTCATCACAGGAGGTGTTACCGCAAAACTGAAGCTGCATTCTTTCCTTGTAACCTTAGCGCTTATGACAGCACTTCGTGGTCTGGCACAGACTCTTACAAATGGTCGTCCGGTAGCTGGTCTTCCTAGTTCATTTGGTAAGGTCGCCTCTGGAACTGTAGGACCTGTTCCGCTTCTTGTAATCTACATGATTGTACTTTATGCAATCTTCATGTATGTAATGAAATATACAGCATTCGGCCGCTCTATTTATGCAGTTGGAAGTAATCAGGAATCAGCAAGACTTTCTGGTATTAACATTGAGAAAGTCAAAACATTAGTATTCATTCTCAGTGGTGCTCTTTGTGGAATTGCCGGTGTGCTTCTTACAGCAAAGGTTCGTTCTGGTGATCCGACCTGTGCAAATGCATGGGAAATGGACACAATCGCTGGTGCAATCATTGGTGGTACAGACATGAATGGTGGAGAGGGTAAACTTGGAGGAACCATCATTGGTCTTCTGTTTGTAGGTATCCTTGCAAATGGTATGGTACTCCTCGGAGTAAGTGCTTAT
>ERZ832522.2976-NODE-2976-length-19522-cov-36.049160_pt1 | contig 19522 bp, 9 predicted proteins | sample MGYA00519951_ERZ832522 | MGnify/ENA primary metagenome ERZ832522 (study PRJEB31850, sample SAMEA3708728) | human gut metagenome | biome: human gut; feature: human-associated habitat; material: faeces | place: China | collected 2014 ... | reverse complement strand
GACGTGTTGCCGTTTGCGTGTTGTATCTTATCGAAATTCTACATCAAACCACAACGACGAAGCGCGTCTTGTAAATGCAGCTAAAGTTGTATCTTATCGAAATTCTACATCAAACCACAACGTCGTCTTATTCCCACTGGTGCGACTTCCGGTTGTATCTTATCGAAATTCTACATCAAACCACAACAAACAAGAAGGAGGACGTAATCACGTCTCCGTTGTATCTTATCGAAATTCTACATCAAACCACAACTTCTTATGCTAACTGGCAAAAACAGTTTGAGTTGTATCTTATCGAAATTCTACATCAAACCACAACTGCGAGGACTGCTTGCGTCGTCAGCGTAATGTTGTATCTTATCGAAATTCTACATCAAACCACAACCTGGGACATCGTCCGAAATTACTATGGCTGTTGTATCTTATCGAAATTCTACATCAAACCACAACACGCTGTTTCGAACTGCTGCAACCCTACTTGTTGTATCTTATCGAAATTCTACATCAAACCACAACAAATCTTCACCTTATGTTAATAAGCCGGAGTTGTATCTTATCGAAATTCTACATCAAACCACAACAAGAACCGCGGCGGCCTTAATTTCGATCGGTTGTATCTTATCGAAATTCTACATCAAACCACAACAAATGTTAGAAGAGTTTGGGAACGGAAATGGTTGTATCTTATCGAAATTCTACATCAAACCACAACTATGGCCGACGCAAATACGCAGGCTAAAAGGTTGTATCTTATCGAAATTCTACATCAAACCACAACTCCGTATCGCGTACCCAGTCGAAGCAGTTGGTTGTATCTTATCGAAATTCTACATCAAACCACAACCGATACATTCGCCCCCTTAAGCGTGGCCTGTTGTATCTTATCGAAATTCTACATCAAACCACAACTGGCTATTCATCCGGCCGCAGACCTTTTTGTTGTATCTTATCGAAATTCTACATCAAACCACAACTTTCCGCCTCGCATTGTTTGCAAGTATGGGGTTGTATCTTATCGAAATTCTACATCAAACCACAACTGAAACTCCCCGCAATTCACAATGCTGGCGTTGTATCTTATCGAAATTCTACATCAAACCACAACTCCTTGCAAGTAAGGTGGACAACAACCGCGGTTGTATCTTATCGAAATTCTACATCAAACCACAACTGGTAGCAATGCCACTCTTGTTGAACATGGTTGTATCTTATCGAAATTCTACATCAAACCACAACAATGTCTCGGGCGGAACAGAGAGGACATGGGTTGTATCTTATCGAAATTCTACATCAAACCACAACAAATTGGGCCTTCTCTTGACCCACAAATACGTTGTATCTTATCGAAATTCTACATCAAACCACAACGAGAAACTCGAGGTTAGCAAACTCCTGCTGTTGTATCTTATCGAAATTCTACATCAAACCACAACTGTTGTATGAATTGATTTTGGAAATGAATGTTGTATCTTATCGAAATTCTACATCAAACCACAACTTGCAACCCATTCTATATTCGCTGGATAAAGTTGTATCTTATCGAAATTCTACATCAAACCACAACGGTGACGCCGATCTACATCATTCCGGGAGGGTTGTATCTTATCGAAATTCTACATCAAACCACAACTGGAAGTCGTTCATCGTTTGTAATCTCGTGTTGTATCTTATCGAAATTCTACATCAAACCACAACACTCGAACGGAATGTGGTGGATAGAGCTGAGTTGTATCTTATCGAAATTCTACATCAAACCACAACTTCTGCCGGACAGGTCAGTCCCAACAGGCGTTGTATCTTATCGAAATTCTACATCAAACCACAACTAATGTTGTTCTGGATTTGTTTCTGGTACTGTTGTATCTTATCGAAATTCTACATCAAACCACAACAACATTCTGCTACAAAATTCAATCGCCGATGTTGTATCTTATCGAAATTCTACATCAAACCACAACCTTTACGGAGAATGCCAGCAATATCGTTTGTTGTATCTTATCGAAATTCTACATCAAACCACAACAAAAGTACAACGAATCTATAAAACATTGGGTTGTATCTTATCGAAATTCTACATCAAACCACAACCAGTTGGGGTTGATCTTCTTCCCGAACGAGGTTGTATCTTATCGAAATTCTACATCAAACCACAACTATTGGCGTATTATCTCGGTTCGCATTTCGGTTGTATCTTATCGAAATTCTACATCAAACCACAACGGGAAACCTCGACGATCAACGCCCGGAGCGGTTGTATCTTATCGAAATTCTACATCAAACCACAACTGCTGTGAATCCGAAGTCGAGGCCCAATACGTTGTATCTTATCGAAATTCTACATCAAACCACAACTGCGTCGGGTGGATTTTCGGGGTGTCCGTAGTTGTATCTTATCGAAATTCTACATCAAACCACAACTACCGTGACCATTTGCGGATCTTCGATGAAGTTGTATCTTATCGAAATTCTACATCAAACCACAACAGCGCATCTCCGCGAATTGATATTTTGGGAGTTGTATCTTATCGAAATTCTACATCAAACCACAACCGGTGGGGATCAAGACTTCGCATCGGGTTTGTTGTATCTTATCGAAATTCTACATCAAACCACAACCGGACTCGTGTCCATGAAAAAAGACCTTGCGTTGTATCTTATCGAAATTCTACATCAAACCACAACTCCGCGTAATATTCAACGGTGAAGTAAACGGTTGTATCTTATCGAAATTCTACATCAAACCACAACTCATCCGAGGTAGTATTCGACGAAGTAGTGTTGTATCTTATCGAAATTCTACATCAAACCACAACAAAGAGGGTGGCCAACTCTTTGGATCGGGCGTTGTATCTTATCGAAATTCTACATCAAACCACAACGGCAAAGGCTGGCTAAACAGATACGACGCAGTTGTATCTTATCGAAATTCTACATCAAACCACAACAAAGAGTCAAACATTGCTCCTGCATTCATGGTTGTATCTTATCGAAATTCTACATCAAACCACAACGTTGAACCACGACGTGTTGCCGTTTGCGTGTTGTATCTTATCGAAATTCTACATCAAACCACAACTATAACCTCACGAGCCTGTTCACCAAGGAGTTGTATCTTATCGAAATTCTACATCAAACCACAACTAGGGTTCTTCATGGCTTCGTTGGGTATGAGTTGTATCTTATCGAAATTCTACATCAAACCACAACCCGATGTAGCTCAATGTCGATGCCGGCAAAGTTGTATCTTATCGAAATTCTACATCAAACCACAACATTCCGAACGGCGACTTCTATCGATAATAGTTGTATCTTATCGAAATTCTACATCAAACCACAACGGCATGGCCTACATGCTTGACGTGCATGTCGTTGTATCTTATCGAAATTCTACATCAAACCACAACTGTAGACCTGTGCGATTAAATACGAGTCTCGTTGTATCTTATCGAAATTCTACATCAAACCACAACACGCGGCGATATAGCCGGCTGTAGCTTTATGTTGTATCTTATCGAAATTCTACATCAAACCACAACATAGACGACAGTCTAATAAGTACCGCGCTGTTGTATCTTATCGAAATTCTACATCAAACCACAACTGGAAGTAGCACAAGAAATTTGGGATTTCTGTTGTATCTTATCGAAATTCTACATCAAACCACAACAACCGGCCGTACGTTAAACGGTTTCGACGTGTTGTATCTTATCGAAATTCTACATCAAACCACAACGATGGAAAGAATGGCTCTGATGGAATTGGAGTTGTATCTTATCGAAATTCTACATCAAACCACAACTATAATGTTTTCGGTCGTCGGGACTCGAAGTTGTATCTTATCGAAATTCTACATCAAACCACAACCCCGACGACGACGAAGAGGAAGACACTGCGTTGTATCTTATCGAAATTCTACATCAAACCACAACCACCCGCAGGCCGGTACTGAACCTCGTTTGGTTGTATCTTATCGAAATTCTACATCAAACCACAACGACGTGGATTTGAGATTGATCGCCACGGGGTTGTATCTTATCGAAATTCTACATCAAACCACAACGCATTGGCCGACAGGAGACGGCACCCCTCCGTTGTATCTTATCGAAATTCTACATCAAACCACAACGTCGGGCCTCATATTGATTGATAAAGTGTTACTTACGGGCTGTCTGCCACTATAAAAATACGATCGGGTGTTCCGACGAAGCCAGTTTGATGCATTTTCCGTATTTCAAAGAACGAAAATAACGATTTATCAGAAAAATTCCAATTGTTGCGGAATTTCCGGTTTTGCTCGTTCGCTTTTACCCCAAAAATTTAATATGTCTCCATACTGTTTGTCCGTTACAGCAAGAATACTTGTAAATCCTGTCGGAGGCATCGATCGTCGAACCCGCTTAATGTGAACCTGCATATTCTCCTTCGATGCACAATGGCGCACATAGACTGAATACTGCATCATTGTGAAACCATCTTTTTCCAACGCCTTGCGAAATTGCACCGCATGACGTCGTTCCGTTTTTGTATTGGTTGGCAAATCAAAAAAGACAAACAACCACATGATTCGATAAGCATTCAAGCGTACTTCTGACATTCGACTACTCCAATAAAGGATATGCAATCTTTTTTTGGGTTCCAGCAAAGCATTTAGCCAGGGAAGAGGCTGAAAACATAAGTCCTACTTCGAGAGGTCGCACAACCTTGTCGAAACGAGTATCGACAAACAGGAGCCGCAACAGTTCGCCTTTCACCTTTTTGGTCAGTTGTGTATTCCCGTTCCTGTAAAGTTGGTAGACCAATTCGTCGACATACGGTCGATAGGGTTCCATTACGTCATCGGCCAGCGGAAAGGAGTTGTAACGATTCCGATGGAAGATCCCGAATGCTGGGAACAGTCCGGAGCCCATGATCGCACGGGCCACGGCGGCTCGCAGGATCGTATAGCCGTAATTGAGCAGGTTGTTGGGCGGCGAACCTTCGCGGGAACGGTAAAATTCGGCACCGAACAGTTCTGACCAGTAGATTCTCGCTGCTATGCCCTCCCGGTTGTCGGCGTCGGCGCTCTTGACATTCATGTAGCAGGGTTTCAGTTTGTCTCCGTCATACCCCAGCTTCCGCAGCAAGGCAGCCTGGTTGCGGATTTTGGTCTCGACGATCTGTTTCCAAAGGCCCTTCTTCAGCGGTGCGGATGCAGCGATCTGCATCCGATAATGTTCACCTTGCGTTCTGTTTGAATCCAAATTCATCAACAAGGCGTTCGGCATTCGGTTCTCTCCGCACAGGATAACTGCCACGTTGTTGTCCGACAGCGCATTCAAGAGCGGCAGCGTGATGGAGGTCTGCTGGTCCTCCAGCACCACGAAGCCGATATCCTCGATCGGGATGCTTTTCCGTTGGTCGGGGGCCTCGCGCGTGTGGATGATCATCTGGCCGTTGCGCAGGCTCAAACAGTAGGGTGTCGAAAAAAACAAGGTTCGTTTCAGCATGGCCGGTCATCTTTGAATTTTATCTCGCCCGTTACGGTCAGTTCGAAATCATAACCTTCCACCAACATGTTAAAATTGGAAACGCTGAGGCGCAATTTCGGTGATGGATTGGATTGGCAGAATTGAGGGGTCCCAGCTCCATATAAGGAGGTAAGTGTTTTCTGATCTCGGGCCTCCTGATGAAAGAGGAACTGTACCCGTCCTTCTGCAGCCATTGCTGTTACCTTGTAGAGTCGTTTTACCAACTCCTTGCGGGTACATTCATAAAGTTCTGCCGGGGTATTTTCATAAAACAGGACCATGGTCCCCGTTTTTAAGATGTATTTCAAGGGGAAACCGTTCGTGTCGGTCTGCGGTACCAGATCGGGGCGGGCTTCCCGGTCAGCGCTGGCTTTGAAATATTGGGCAGCTTCGAGGTTGCTGACGAGTTCAAAGGTGCGTTTCGTTTTGCCCTTTTTGTCCTGGCCCTCATAGATGACCGTGCAATAGTTCCCCTCATTTACGACATGATAATCCCGCTTGTACTCTTTTGCAGATAGGTCGCGCTGTTTTTTTAGCGCGATCGGATGTTTGACACTCGGTGTGAAGATCCGCACCTTGCGGATGGGAATGCCCTTTTCCCGGTTCATCCAGATCGTGTATTCATCGGGATTCATCGCCGTCTTGAATCCGACCTCGTCGATTGCCTCCCGTACGCGATCCCGGACTGCATCGTCGATAATCTTGTCGATGTCCGTCGGCTGTAACTGCGCGAGCGATTTGCGGATGACATAGCGGATCTCTCCATCCTGCTTAATAGCGCCGTAGAAGGTATCCTGATGCAACCGGCAGCGAGCCGTGTCTCCTTGCTGGTAGATTGGTTCCCCGTCGGCATTCAACTTTATCCGGCCGCGAACCCGTAACTTCCTGCGCGTCTGTTTGGTCATGTTGTCGGGCGTGTGGTGGGCAACGAGCAGTTCGTCGGCCGCCGCCTTGACATCTTCGGTAAAGGTCGGCCAGGGTTTCTCGAAGCGGGGTTTGCCGCTTTCGCCGTAGCCGTATCGCTCCTCGTCGGCGACATATTGCGCCCAGCGGTCGTACTCCCGGCGGCCGATACAGGCGATCGTGATGGCGTCGATGCAGTGGTGGACGTGGTTCGTGCGCTCCTTGCGGGCATACTCCTCCTGCAGTCCCCACATCTTGCGGAACGCGGCGGTCGTGGAACCCTTGACCGTATAGATTCGGTCAAAAACCGTCTTCAGATAGAGCCGTGCATATTTGCCGATGATGCCGATGTCGACTCCCTGCCGATTGCTGAATCCTTCGGGAATCTCGGCCATGGTGAAGCGTTCGTATTTCCCGCGCCAGTAGTCGAGTTGCATCTGCAAATAGTGACGGCGCTGAATGGCGTCGTCCTTTTCGGATTTAATCGCTGCGCTTTTGCTCCTGCGAACCTGGGCTTCAATCTGCTTTTGCAGACTCTCCATTTTTTCCCGCCAGCCAAACGATTCGATCCGCTCCATGATCTCGACATGGTTGGACAACTCGGCCGGCAGTTTCGCCCGTTTTGTCTCCCGGTTGAACCGGTTTTCGCAGAGCGTCTTGTTCATCTGCGAGTCATCGCCGCCGCGAGCCTGCGGGAGCGTGTGCTCGATGTCGAAATCCGGAGCCGACCCGACGAAGTCCGAAATGCGGATTTGCCGCCCGGTATAGGGACAGACGTGCTGCTGTTCTTCCCACAGCCGGTATTTCAGCACTTCGTCGTCCGAGGGTTTTATCTCGCGGCCGGTTTCGGCGGCATACTGGCTGTGGATCTCTTCGGCATATTTCCGATTCTCAACCTCCCGTTCCCGCTGATACTGCTCGATGGCCTTCCGCCTGTTCGCATCATTGAGTCCGCGGGCGAATTCAATCCGGATCTTCGTGTCTCGGTCGATCCTGCCTTCGCGTAACAGCGTGTTTATCAGGTTGCGCAATCGGAACAGGGCCCGCATGGCCATCGGGTTGCGAATGGTCGCAGTACGTGGAGAGCCGAGTTGCAGAATGCCATTTGCCTTGGGTTGCGCATCCGGATAGGTCTCGATTTTCGAGGGATGATAAAGACGGATCAGACGAGAGGCATCCAATCCATGATCGCTGAAATAGTCGGCAATGCGGTGCTCCTTTGAATCGAACTTGTTATACGGATTTCGCTTGTAGTCAAGCAGCAGCGAGGCGATGTCCTGTTCGATTTCATGCCGACGGCTTTCGTCGGCATAGACCTCCTTCGGAAGTGCCGCCCGCAGGTTGGCCAGGAATACCGCCTCGTCGTACCGATAGCCACAGCGCAGATAGACCAGAATCTTGCCGATGGCATTTAGGCTCAACGCCGCGTAATCCTGCGGGAGTTTGATGGCTGCAAACGCTTTGGCTTGTTCATCCGTGAGTTGCAATTTTTCGCAGGCCCAGCTACGCAGCCGACCTTCGTCGTTGAACGAAAAGAGGGCGTGCCATACGTCATTCAACATCTGGTCCTCGTTTTTTCCTGCTCCAAGCAGGTAAAGGCTGCGAATCTCCGTAATCCAGTCGTCTCCGAAGATCGCTTGCAGCGATGCCGTGACGGGGCATCCCGATACGGTGGCCGTGCGGGCGAAATTGAAACGATAAGGAGCTTCTGTACGCTCCTCTTTGCAGGCATATTTCCCTTTGCCGGCGATTCTGCGGGCGATCTCTTCGAAATCGAAATAAGGCTTGCTTTTCCGGAAGAAGAGCGAACGAATCGTCTCGAACTCTTCCTGTGTCAAAGGTCGTGGAGCATTGTCGCCCGGTCCTGTAATCCGGATGTTGTTGACGAACGACAGCATCCGGAACTCCTCAAAACGGGGATGCGAAACGGGGCACCGACTCTTCGTCGGCTCGAAGGTGCATCGGCCGACTGACCCCTTCTGCGATTTGAGGTCGCGCTGGAAAAAGATTGCCCGATGCAGCGCCTTACGCCATTCGTCGGGCAATTGCTGCCGGTCGCAGATGGCATTGAACTCGGCCAGGTAGTGTTCGTTGCGCGAGGTGTATTTGTCGCGGATTCGTTCCTTGTGTTGGTACAGTCCGTAGAAATATTCTCCGAGGTACCGACACCCTGCCGCTGCTATTTCAGCCGACAGATTTTTGATACACTCCTTGACCGTGCCGTCTTCTTTCTCATTTCCTGCTTCCTTGCGATTGCTGAGGAATCCGCGTCGCTGTGCCAAATGATAAAGCGCCCGGCCAAGCAGCCAGCGCTGTGTGCGATTCCCGAGATCGAGCCGCTCGGACAGGGCTACATAACGATCGTGGTAAGGATTTCGATCCCCATTGTCGTCGGTTCGCTGCCAACGGAGGAATTCATTGTCCTGCGGGTAACGTTTCTCTTTTTGCCAGGCGGTCAACAGCTCCTCGGGCAACGGCGGGCAAAGGTCGTAACGGATGAGTATTTTGAGCAGTTCGATTTTTCGCAGACGCCGCCGGAAATAGTGGCGGCGCAGTGCCCGGGCGCTCGTCCGATCCTGAACGGCAGGTTTTTCATTGTTTTTGTCGCGGGCAACTCCCTCCTGGAAAATGTCTACACCTTTGTCAATCAGCGTATATTCGTTCTCCGATTCATCGACAAGGGCCCATCCCAGTGAGTTGGTGCCAAGGTCCAAACCCAATACTTTTGCCATATGAAGAAAGTGTTTTCTGTAAAATTAAATAAAAAATTGCAGAAATTCATCTTTTTTTACTATATTTGTGGTGTAAGAATTCTACATCTTATCACAATAAGGCTATATGCCGAAGGTTTTCAACCTATTGTCTCCGCGTACTCCGTGGAGACTTTTTTATATTTCGTGAATAATTTAAAAACCCTCGGTTGCTATTGCGGAGTGTGCCGGCGCTGTGGCTTTTTGCCTTCGGGAGTTCATGGTGCCGAAAACAGAAGGTCGCATGTCGGACCGTCCGCCACTCGCCGTGCGACGCACCGACATGAAGCATCTCCAATTGCAGCGTTCATCAAGGGCATATCGTTGGAATATGCAGGAATACTTTATATCGAGACTCTGAAACCGGGAAAACACGCGAATAGAAATTCAGCGACGCCTTCTGTTTCCGGGCGCATTCGTGCACGAGGCTCTGCCGCGGGCGGACGATGACGAACCGGATAAAAAGCGCACCCCGAAATCCCTTTCCGGATTTTCGGGGTGCGCTTCATTCGGGCGGGCGGCTGTCCGGCGCGTTATCGGGCGGGATGTTCCGGGCGTTTGCTGAAAATGGCCTTGATCCGGTCCATGTCGAACTTGGCCGAGCGGTCGTAGCAATAGATGCCGTTCTGTTCCTGTTCCACGTCCGTGAGCTGGGTGTAGCAATAGCCCCACACCTGTCCGGAGAGCGAGAGCAGCGCGTCTACCTGGCCTTCGAGCCGCGTGTAGAACTCTTCGAGCGTACGGGGCGCCTGTCCGTAACCCCACGATTCGGTCTGGGAATCCGTGGCCTGCTTCTCCTGGTCCTTCACCCATTTGATGCCGCCGAATTCATCGACCAGGTAGGGGCACGAGCCATCGTACTGCGGCCAGGCGTAGTTTGCGGTCGCCTTCACCTCGTTGAATCCGATGTTGCGCGTCTGGTCGCGGGTCGTCCGCAGGCGGGGATGGAAGAACGTGCCGTCGCTGAAGATTTTCTCTTTCAGTTTGGCCGGGTTCTGCTCGTAATTGTGGACGGCCCAGATGTCGGTCCTGACGACGGCGCCGCCGCTGACGGTGTTGACGGGGCGCGTCGGGTCGAGGCGCCCCGTCAGGTCGTAGACGTCGGAGGCGAAGCGCGGGAACTGCGTGTTGTCGGGCCACCACTCCTCGTTCATCGGCGTCCACGTCAGCAGCGAGGGGTGGTTCCGGTCGCGGACCACGCATTCGGCCCATTCGGAGAGGAAGTTGCGGGCCGTCTCCACGTCGTTGGCATCCATTCCCCAGCTGGGGCTTTCGCCCCAGGTGATGTAGCCGAGTCTGTCGGCCCAGTAATAGTAGCGTTCCTCGAAAACCTTCTGATGCAGGCGCGCGCCGTTGAACCCGGCGGCCAGTCCCAGTTCGATGTCGCGGCGCAGGGCGTCGTCCGATGGAGCGGTCCAGATACCGTCGGGGTAGAAACCCTGGTCGAGCACCAGCCGCTGGTAATAGGGTTCGTTGTTGAGGTAGATTTTGTTGCCTTCGATGTGGACCTTGCGCATCCCGACATAGGATTTCACGGCGTCGAGCACCTGGCCGTCGGGGGCGACCACCTCGTAGGTCAGGTCGTAGAGGAACGGGTCTTCGGGACACCAGAGCCGGGCCTTTTTGACCGGGATGACGACGACGCTGCTGTTCGACGCCCGGACCTGCCGCGTGCCGACGACCTTGCCGCCGTCCCGAAGGGTCACCCGGAGCGTGTTCGGGCTTTCCCGGAAGAACTGCGGGGCGACGATCAGCTGCTGCTGGTCGATGTCGGTCGTCATTTGGACGCGTGCGAGGGCCTCGGGAGCCACGGCCTCCATCCACACCGTCTGCCAGATGCCTGTCGTGCGGGTGTAGTCGCAACTGTGCGAGGCGTATTGCAGCGACTGTTTGCCGGCAGTCTGTTTGCCGCTGCGCAGGTCGCTCGTGGCGAAGACGACCAGACTGTGGCTGCCGCCCGGCTTCACGAATGCGGTGATGTCGTAGGAGAACGACGTGCTGCCTCCGAAGTGGCGGCCGACGAAGCGGCCGTCGACATACACCTCGGAGGTGTAGTACACGGCTCCGAAGTTGAGCATCACGTTGCGTCCCGACCAGTCTGCCGGAATGTCGATCGTACGCTGGTACCAGATGCGGCCGATGAAGTCCGTGTGGCCGACGCCCGAGAGCTTGCTCTCCGGGGCGAACGGCACGATGATTTTGCCGTCGAATCCCTTCGAGCCGGCGTAGCCGCGTTCCAGGCCGCTTGCGCCGAAATCGAACGTGTAGGTCCATTCGCCGTTCAGGTTGATCCAGTCCGTCCGCTCGAACTGCGGGCGGGGATATTCCGGGCGGGGGATCTGCGAAAACAGACACGCGGCCTGAAGCAGGAAAAAGAGGGTGATTGCGGTTTTCTTCATGGTTGTTTTTGGTTGGTTTGCTTGTTTTCGGGGTGGTTATTCCGGTGCGATGTCGAACCGGCCGGGCGGCTCCGTGCGCTGCGCCCCGGCGAGCGGCGGCAGCATGCCGCAAGGGAGCAGCAGCAGGATGTGCGCATGTTTCATGGCTTCGTCTATGGGTTTGCTGTGCCGAAGTTACGAAACTTTTTCGGAATACGGAGCGGGTCAGAGGTTAATTTTGCAGGGGAACAGGCTGAAGACCCGAAAAAAATAGACTATATTCGTACGATCAAAACTGCCCGACTGATAGGAAAAAGAGACTCTTGCACTGTTGGGGACCCTGCACCTTCGTCGGAGCGCAGGTCCCGTGGCCGACGCTTTTCAACGGCCGGAACCTGAAAGGCTGGAAGACGGTCGGCGGGACGGAATCGTTTTTGTGTTATATTTACGGATAAAACGAATGCGGTTATGGAACGGGAGAACGTCTTTTATATCAAAAACATGGTTTGCAACCGCTGCATTCTGGTCGTCACCCGGCTGCTCGAAAAAGCGGGGTTCACGCCCCTCGATGTCGGACTGGGAACGGTCGTCGTGCAGGAGAAGCCCGGCCGGGAGCAGCGGGAGGCGTTCCGCAAACTGCTCGAAGCCTACGGGTTCGAACTGATCGACGACAGCCGGATGCGCCTCATCGAGCAGATCCGGACGGCCGTGATCGAATTGGTGCATTACAGCGAAGATGCCTCGAAAGTCAACCTGTCGGATTACCTGCGCGAACGCTGCCACCGTGATTACAGTGCGTTGAGCAAGCTCTTTTCGGAGGTCAACGGCATCAGCATCGAGAAATACTTCCTCGCCCAGCGGATCGAGCGGGTCAAGGAACTGCTGGCCTACGGCGACCTGACCGTCAGCGAGATCGCCGACAAACTCCGTTATTCGAGCGTGGCGCACCTCAGCGCCCAGTTCCGCGCCCAGACCGGGATGTCGCCCACTGAATTCCGCCGGCTGAAAGGACGCGGCCTGAAACCGCTGGATGAAGTGTAGGTATAAATCATATCCATAATTCTGTAACACCCGGAGCGTGTCGGGACCTTACCTTTGTTCCCATGGAAAAGAGTAAGATCATCACGAATACGTTCCCGGTCGCAGGCATGAGCTGCGCTTCGTGCGCAGTCCGGGTCGATAAGGCGCTCAACGGCCTGCCGGGCGTCGAGTCTGCGCATGTGAACTACGCTTCCGCTACGGCGCGGGTGGACTACCGTTCGGGGGAGTGCTCTCCCGGGACGCTGAAGCGGGCCGTGCAGGCGGCCGGTTACGACCTGCTGACCGACGCGGAAGGCCCGGCGGAGGACGAGGCGGCGCACGTTCGTGCGGCGCATTACCGGGCGCTCAAACGGCGGACTCTTTGGGCGGCGGGGCTTTGTCTTCCGATTGTGGCCGGAGGCATGCTGTTCATGGACGCTCCGGCCGTGAAATACGCCGTGTGGGCGCTCTCCACCCCGGTCGTTTTCGGACTGGGACGGGAGTTCTTCGTCAACGCCTGGAAACAGCTCCGCCACGGGGCGGCCAACATGGATACGCTGGTTGCCGTCAGTACCGGAATCGCCTATCTGTTCAGCCTTTTCAACCTGTTTTTCCCGGAATTCTGGCTGTCGAGGGGCATCGAGCCGCACGTCTATTTCGAGTCGGCGGCCGTCATCGTCGCCTTCATCCTGCTGGGGCGGCTGCTTGAGGAGCGGGCGAAACGCGGCACGACGACGGCCATCGCGAAACTGATGGGCCTGCAACCGAAAACCGTCACGGTGATCACCCCTTCGGGCGAACGCTCCGTGCCCGTTGCGGAGCTTCGCGCCGGGGATCTGGTCGCCGTGCATCCCGGCGAACGCATCGCCGTGGACGGCACGGTGGCCGAAGGCGCGTCGTATGTCGACGAGAGCATGCTCAGCGGGGAACCGCTCCCCGTCTGCAAACAGGAGGGTGCGGCGGTGTTCGCCGGAACGATGAATGGCAACGGTGCGTTCCGTTTCCGGGCCGACAGGGTGGGGCAGGACACGGTGCTGGCCCGGATCATCCGCATGGTGCGGGATGCGCAGGGCAGCAAGGCCCCCGTGCAGCGGACCGTCGACCGGATCGCCGGCGTTTTCGTTCCCGCCATCATCGTCCTCGCCGTGCTGACCTTCGCGGCGTGGATGCTTTTCGCGCCGGAGGAGGGCTTCACCCGCGGGCTGCTGGCGCTGGTGACCGTGCTGATCATCGCGTGCCCCTGTGCGCTGGGTCTGGCGACGCCCACGGCCCTCATGGTCGGGATCGGCAAGGGCGCCGGACAGGGCATCCTCGTCAAGGACGCTGCGAGCCTGGAGGTGGCCCGGAAGATCGACACCGTGGTGCTGGACAAGACCGGAACGCTCACCGAAGGCCGTCCGTCGGTCGTGGACGCTGCGTGGGCCGAAGGGTCGGAGACGGCGCGGCGGATTCTGTTCAGCCTCGAAAAACGCTCGGGGCATCCGCTTTCGCAGGCCGTCGTCGAATCGCTCGGCGGGGAGCGGGACGTTCCCGTGACCGGGTTCGAAAGCATTCCCGGGCAGGGTATCCGGGGCGTCGCGGAGGGGCGGACCTGGTATGCCGGGAACGACGCGCTGCTGTCCCGCCACGGCATCGTGCCCGACGCCCGTCTGCAACGGCTGGCCGAAGGGTGGATGCAGGAGGCGAAGACCGTAGTTTGGTTCGCCGACGAGGAGCGGACGCTCGCCGTGCTCGCCCTTGCCGATGCGCTGAAACCCTCGTCGGCCGGGGCCGTCGCCCGGCTGCACGCGCTGGGAATCACGGTCTGGATGCTGACGGGCGACAACGCCGGTTCGGCGCGTGAAACGGCCCGGAAAGCCGGGATCACCCGTTTCCGGGCGGGCGTCCTGCCGCACGAAAAGGCCGGATTCGTCCGGCAGTTGCAGTCCGAAGGCCGGACGGTGGCCATGGCCGGCGACGGGATCAACGACAGCGCGGCTCTCGCGCAGGCCGATTTGAGCGTCGCCATGGGGCAGGGGAGCGACATTGCGATGGATACCGCGATGGTGACGATCCTCTCGTCGGACCTCCGGAAAATCCCGGAGATGATCCGGCTGTCGCAACTCACCGTGCGGACGATTCGCCAGAACCTCTTCTGGGCCTTCATTTACAACCTCGTCGCCATTCCCGTAGCGGCCGGGGCGCTCTATCCCCTCTGGGGGTTTCTGCTCGACCCGATGATCGGCGGGGCGGCCATGGCCTTGAGCAGCGTGAGCGTCGTGGCCAACAGCTTGCGGCTGAAACGCCGGCGGATCGGCGATGAGTATGAACATGACGAACCGGTTGAAACCGAAGAAAAGATGAAAAAGGAATTTATCGTGGACGGCATGACGTGCAATCATTGCCGGATGCATGTGGAACATGCGCTGAACGCCCTCGACGGCGTGAAGGCGGTCGTGACGCTGGACCCTCCGGTGGCCGCCGTGGAGTTCTCCGGGCCGGAAATCGGCCTCGGGGAGTTGCAGAAGGCCGTTACGGAGCGGGCCGGGGAGTATACCCTGCGGGCGCGGTGACGACGGACGCCCCTGCGCAGGCGGGGCGTTTTTTTTCGTGCCGGGCCGCATCTTTTCGGCGAATATCCGGCGGAAAATGCGTTTTAGCATTAACTTTGCTGTCGGATTGTGTAAAGTATGCTGATGGAGACTCTTTCCCGTTGGATCGGCGGCGTGAACGACGTGCTGTGGACCTATGTGCTGGTCGCGGCGCTCTTGGGGTGTGCCGTGTGGTTCACCCTGCGCACGCGGGGCGTGCAGTTCCGCCTGCTGGGCGAGATGATGCGCGTGCTGGGCGAGTCGGCCGGAAGCGGCCCGAAGGGCGAGCGGCACGTCTCGTCGTTCCAGGCTTTCGCCGTGTCGCTGGCCAGCCGCGTCGGCACGGGGAATCTCGCGGGCGTCGCCACGGCCATCGTCGTCGGGGGACCCGGCGCGGTCTTCTGGATGTGGGTCATCGCCCTTGTGGGCGCCGCGAGCGCTTTCGTCGAGTCGACCCTCGCGCAGCTTTACAAACGCCGCGGCAGGGACTCTTTCATCGGCGGCCCGGCCTACTACATGGAACGCGGTCTCGGGCGGAGGTGGATGGGCGTGCTGTTCGCCGTGCTGATCTCCGTGACCTTCGGATTCGCCTTCAACTCGGTGCAGAGCAACACGATCTGCGCCGCGTGGGAGGGAGCTTTCGGCGCCGATCGTGTGTGGGCGGGCGTCGTGCTCACGGCGCTGACGCTGCTCATCATCTTCGGCGGCATACGGCGCATTGCGCGTGTCAGCGGCGTGATCGTCCCGATTATGGCGCTGGGGTACATCGTGCTGGCGCTGGGCGTCGTGCTGTTCAACCTCGGGCGGCTGCCCGAAGTGCTGGAGCTGATCGTCGCCGACGCTTTCGGCTGGGAGCAGACGCTGGGAGGCGCGGTCGGCGCGGCGTTGATGCAGGGCATCAAGCGGGGACTTTTCAGCAACGAGGCCGGTATGGGTTCGGCCCCGAACGTCGCCGCCACGGCTCACGTTTCGCATCCCGTGAAGCAGGGGCTTATCCAGACCCTCGGGGTCTTCACCGATACGCTCGTCATCTGCACCTGCACGGCCTTCATCATCCTGTTCGGGGGCGTTCCCGACGCTTCGCTCAACGGCATTCAGCTGACGCAGGCGGCTCTGGAGAGCGAGATCGGTCCTGCGGGCGGGGTGTTCGTCGCCGTGGCGATCTTCCTGTTCGCCTTTTCGTCGATCATCGGCAATTATTACTACGGCGAAGCCAACATCCGCTTCATCACTCCGCGGCCGTGGGCGCTGACGCTCTACCGGCTGCTGGTCGGCGCGATGGTGCTGTTCGGAGCCTTGGCGACGCTCGATCTGGCATGGAGCCTGGCCGATGTGACGATGGCGCTGATGACGCTGTGCAATCTGGCGGCGATCGTGCTGCTGGGCCGTCAGGCCTTCCTGCTGCTGGCCGACTACACGGCCCAGAAGCGGCAGGGCATCAAAAATCCGGTCTTCACGAAAGACCGGATTCCCGAATTGAAAGACAAGGCCGAGTGCTGGTAGCGCATTACTCCACCAGCCGGCGCGTCACGCTCCACCGCTGCATCAGCCGCACCACCGCCCAGCTCACGGCGAAGGCCCCGCAGGCGATCAGCGCGATGCGCGCCAGCGCGGGAAGTCCCGGAATCCGCTGCACGAGGTCGTAGCCGGCCTGAACGAAGATGAAGTGGCAGAGGTAGATGCCGAACGTCGCGCCCGCCAGCCGCGAGAGCCATGCGCGGGGCCGTGCGGCGGCCTTCTGCACGAGGATGAAGACCGGGGCGGTCATCATAAAGACGTTGATGCCGGCGAAATACCAGACGATTTCGAGGTAGGCGTAGTTGCCCGGAAAATGTTTCTGCATCACCACGTAGCCCAGCCCCGTGGCGAGGTATCCGGCGAGGAAGGTCGGGATGCAGATGCCCAATGTCCTGCGCCAGTTCCATGCGGGCGGGAATTTCACGAGGTAGAAGGCCAGCACGAGGTAACCGGCGAAGCCCGAGACGTAGTGGAACGTGCCGAACTCGTTCCAGTCGCAGACGCCGTAAAGCCCCGTGTTGCCGTAATTGCCCATGTAGCCGAGCGCCGGGGCCAGCATCTTCACGTAGGGCAGCAGCAGCGTCACGCCCCAGATCGCGAGGACGCTCTGCAACTCGCGCCGCGAGGCCCGTTCGAGCCACGGGCTGATCAGCGGCATGATCAGATAAAGTCCTATCAGCATATAGAGATACCAGAGCGGCGTGGTGTCGTAGCAGAAGTTGAAGACGAAGGTCCACATCTTGTGCAGCGTCGCTTCGCCGGTGAACAGCGCGGGGGCGATCGACGGGCTGGAGGTCCCGACGTAGCGCATATACAGGTAGTAGAGCACGGGCAGCGTCAGCGACCAGAAGACCAGCGCCAGGAGGACGCGGCCGATGCGCTTGCGGTAGAAAGCCCCCGTTCCGGTCCGCACGGGCAGCAGCACGCCCGACATCATCACGAACAGCGGCACGCAGGCCCGGACGAAACTGCCTGCCAACGCTCCTTGCAGGAAGGTGGCGCGGTCGCTGTCGAACACGGCGACGAAGGCGTCGCAGCTGTGGGAGAAGACCACCAGGAAGCAGGCGATCACGCGCAGGAGGTCCACCCAGCCGATGCGTTCGCGGGCCGGGACGTTCAGGTCGGGAAGTCGGTTCTTCATTGTCGCAGAAATGGATTTCCGGCGAAGGTACGAAAAAAATCCGGGACCGCCGTGCGTTTTCGCCGCGGCGTCCCGGATTTTTGGTTGTCCGCACTCCCTCCGGCGGACGTCCCCTTCGGGTCAGTTGACCACCACCGTCGGGAAGTATTCGCGCAGCAGGGCCGCGGCGCGGTCGAGCTGTTCGGGGGTGTTCTCCCGCACGTCGCGGAGTTTGTACTCCAGCCCCATCGCCTCGTACTTATGCACTCCGAGGGTGTGGTAGGGGAGCAGTTCGACCCGCTCGACCGACTTGTAGCCGCCGAGGCGTTCGCCCAGCGCACGGATGTCGGCTTCGGCGTCGCTGATGCCCGGAACCAGCACGTAGCGTAGCCAGAAGGGTTTTCCGTGGGCTTCGAGCCAGGCGGCCGTGCGGAGCGTCTGCGCGTTTTCGCGTCCGGTGAGGGCGCGGTGGCGTTCGGAATCGGCCTGCTTCACGTCCAGCAGCACCAGGTCGACCAGCCCCAGCAGCTCCTCGACGGCCGGGTTCCACACCCCGCCGTTCGAGTCGATGCAGACGTGGATGCCGGCCTCCTTCAACGACTTTACGAGCGGAACGAGTTCCGCGGCCTGGAAGGTGGGTTCCCCGCCCGAGAAGGTCACGCCGCCGCGCCGCCCGAAGAAGGGCTTCTGGTCGACGGCCATGCGCAGGATCTCCGCAGGGTCGGTCAATGTGCCCGCTCCGGCCTCGATCGTGTCGGGGTTGGCGCAGTAGAGACAGCGGAAATTGCAGCCTTGGAGGAAAACGACGAGCCGGAGTCCCGGCCCGTCGAATGTTCCCATGGATTCGTAAGAATGTACACGAAGCATGATTGTTCCTTGTTTTTGAATAAGGGGGTTCGGGCGCAAACCGGGTTCCGGTATGTAAATCCTGCGCCCGCCCCTAAAAGCGGCTTTTCAAGCCGTTACATCCTTTCGTGGAAGCTGCGGCTGATGACTTCGAGCTGGTGTTCGCGGCTCAACTTGGTGAAGTTCACGGCGTAGCCCGAGACGCGGATCGTCAGCTGCGGATATTTCTCGGGGTGCTCCATGGCGTCTTCGAGCATCTCGCGGTTCAGCACGTTGACGTTCAGGTGGTGTGCGCCCTTGGTGAAATAGCCGTCGAGCATCGTCACGAGGTTCTCGATACGCTCTCCGGCCGTCGGGCCGAGCGATTTGGGCACGATCGAGAAGGTGTTCGAAATACCGTCCTGCGAGTCGCGGTAACGCATCTTGGCCACCGAGGCGAGCGAAGCGATGGCGCCGCTCTTGTCGCGGCCGTGCATCGGGTTGGCTCCCGGGGCGAAGGCCACGCCCTTGAGGCGTCCGTCGGGCGTTGCGCCGGTCTTCTTGCCGTACATCACGTTCGAGGTGATCGTCAGCAGCGACAGCGTCGGGCGGGCGTTCTTGTAGACGGGCAGCTTCTTCAGCTCCTCGCTGAAGTAGTAGACGAGGTCCACGCCCAGGTGGTCGACACGGTCGTCGTTGTTGCCGTAGCAGGGGAATTCACCCTCGATGTCGAAGGCTTCGGTGAGACCCTCGGCGTTGCGGCGGGGCGTCACGCGGGCGTATTTGATGGCCGAGAGCGAGTCGAGGGCGATCGAGAGACCGGCCACGCCGTAGGCGAGATTGATGCGGGGATCGGTGTCGACGAATGCCATCTGGGCCTTCTCGTAGTAGTACTTGTCGTGCATGTAGTGGATGATGTTCATGGCCTCGT
>ERZ832522.2968-NODE-2968-length-19554-cov-11.302323_pt1 | contig 19554 bp, 17 predicted proteins | sample MGYA00519951_ERZ832522 | MGnify/ENA primary metagenome ERZ832522 (study PRJEB31850, sample SAMEA3708728) | human gut metagenome | biome: human gut; feature: human-associated habitat; material: faeces | place: China | collected 2014 ... | reverse complement strand
CGCGTCTCTACGCCGGCCGGTGTAGGATGTACAGGAAAACGTCCGCAGTCCCGCTTCTTGCGCGATGTAACGGATCTTGTAGGGAATTATTTAGAGGTAAACGCTGCGGGGGCCCACTTGCTGGATGATTTGGGATTTCCGGATATGCTTTCCAAAATGCAGCAGAGGATCAATGCGCATTAGGACGTTTGCCTCGGGACGGGATTGGCTGCCTTTGGCCGCCGCCTGCCGTAGGAGTATGGGCGAGCAAATCGTGGCAATGTCGACATTTGTGACCTGTGATCGCGATTATGCCTAATGTGGCGAGTTCTTATTCTCACTTCTGCGCAGCTCTAATAGATTCTCTGCGTGTTCCTTATGTGCGTAAATCAGATTTTCTTTCGGGCTTTGCTCGGCCGAAGTTTTGACCGGGTTTACAGACTGTTCAATTCCCATGTCATGTTTGACCGTGTTGTCTTGATGAGGCGCATGGGATTCCGTTCGTTTCTGTGGTGTTGTTGAACGCTAGTACAATAGCTTACGCAATCTTCTTGAAGGCATGGGATGGCGGTGTACTACCTTTCGCGACCCAGGACGCAGGTCTCTTTTATTGTTTTGCATTCGAACCGCACCACCGTGATTCCCACGGTCGCCTGATGTCCAACGGTCGAAGTTTATGAATCCGTGCGGAAAGAAGATGCTATGACTGGATTAACATTGTCTTCAAGAGAAATGCTCATTTGAGATGATGGGCCTTGCGTTCTGAGCGCTCGAGGTCAATATGCTTGTAGGGGTTAACTAATTATCATTCGATCTGCTATCAGGGAGGGGCAATATATATGGCCAGTCGTGTTTAGCTTTGCTATAGCGTTAACATATTAAGGGTGTCATTCCATATTTGGAGAGAAACGTGAATGATGATTTCTTTGTTTGTGTAAAAGAGTGCGTTGCTGCTTATTTTGGGGCAGGTCCTCAGGATGCAAATCTAGACTGCGATCTTGTCGGATCCGTCAAGCTCGATAGATTTCCTCGTGGGGAATTCACTGGCGATGAGACTGAATGTAAACGAATTGTCATTCCTGCAGGCGAGCTGCTTGAGGAGATGAAAAGAGCCTATCACTACTACGAGAAATCCAAAGGTAAAATGGAGTTGTTCTCAGAAAGCAGGCGGTATGAATGTGCCCTAGAATACGGATCGAGAAGGCGCCCCTCTCGTAGCGTTCTGCTTTCGGCCGAATCATGCGATTTAATGCGTGATAGTACCCGCTACTCTATTGGATGCTGCAGCCTAACTTACTCTTTATTTATTTTATTTAAGTATTGTTCCTATCGCCGCGGCTTTCAAAGCTCGGGTCAAAATTGGAGCCCCCGGGCTTTTAGAATTTCTCGAACTTTACGATACGGGGAATCCGGTTATCTTGATGATATTTCTGGAGACTGGAAAGAATTGCTGCCAAAACTTATGGGCACTTCCAGCTTACGGGTTGATTTTGGAAAGCGCGGATACAAACTTTCACAAGCGCAAGCTGAGGCAACGGCGCTGGAATTCAAGTATATGTACTCCACTGGCACTGCTGTAAGGAGGTTGATCGAAGATAAAGATTACTTCTTTTCCTATCGGGGTGGAGAAATAAAAAAGCGTGGAGAAATCCCGCAGACTCCTCCAAGGAAGACGTTTGATAGAGGTGCGGTTGATTTTTATCGTTTGGCCCTCACGGTCGATAACCCCTATCTTGAGTATATTTCCTACTACCACGTACTGGAGTTCTACTTTAACCGGGCCTATAAAAAAGGAACTGCTACCCTATTAAGAAATGAGCTGGTTTCAATCGACTTCTCTCTTGAAGAAGATAGATTGTTTGAAATCGTAAAAAAACTTGATAAGGCCTCAAGGGGAAGGCAGGAGGCTGGATACGGTTCCGAAAGGAGCGAGCTTACTTTTTTGTTAGATGAGCACGTTGATATTGAGGATCTGATTAAAGATCTTGAATCATATAGAACAAACTGGGTCCAGTACTATGAATCAAGTGGAGTTTGCTTTGAGCCCAGCGCCCCTTGCATTAGATGGGGCCATTCTGAAGTCTTGAACGACATTGTGCTACGCGTCTATAAGGTTAGAAATGCGATAATTCATAGCAAGCAGCAAAATGGAGCAGGCTATTCTCCATTTTCTCACGACGCTGCCCTATCTAAAGAGATACCGCTAATTCGTGCATTGGCTGAGCGTGTTATCGATGGAAATGGTAATGTTGTAGAGGGAATGTGAGGCTGATATCTTTGACTTTATAAATGCTTAGATGCATGAAGTTGCTCGGTGTGATTCTGCAGTTAAAAAGCAATGTTTCGAATTATTTGCGGGCAGTCATCTTTAAACTGCGATCCTGCGCATGTCGGTAAGCTGGCGCTAGTCGTTATCAACAACTTAGGCCCTTACCCCTCTGTTTCGAGGTTGACACCGCGCGGTGACGGCTTGTCTCGATATCCTTGTCGAGAGCCTTGCCGGCGACGAAGACAAGTAAGTTGTTGAAAACCGTTCAGACGGGTGCTCGTTGCTCACTCGAGCTGCAGTTGGCCCACGATGCCGACCATACGACGGTTCAGACAGCGCTTGAACACGGAGCATTAGACCGGCGAGCGAAGCCTCCTCCAGCAACACTCGATAAAGTGTTTGCACAGGAAAACCATACGTCGAAAGCCGTGAGTCCTTTGGCTTGATTCTCGATTTCCGAGGTATTTAATAGTGACAGTAACTCGGACTCTTTCAAGCGGTCACAAATAGGCGAGTCGTAGCACCAGGTTGGAGCACGTGATTACGCAACGCGGGGTGATGTCTGCCCGCGTTGCGCATCACGGGCGCAAATAATCTGTTGGAACGCCGATGCCGGCATTGAGTTCCCGTCGTTAATTACGTCGAACATGCCGGTGACATCTTTGTTAAAGAGTATGGCCATCCTTTCGCTCGTTGTGGTGCTTCAAGTCAAATGAAGCTCAAGTATCCGTAAGGAAATAATCGTCCCTCTGGTCTATTGTTGCTGCGCTCGCACAGGGGCGGTGGTGTCCCGAAAGTTGGTGCAGCTCGTCTTACGGGGATAGGCCGACACCCGAATCCATCCGCATCACAGCATCACGCGGCCCTCCTTCTGCCGCCTGCGAGCTCCATCTCGGTTTCGTCGATAATCAAGTCTCTCCTGAGCGACTACTCGCTCTCCGGGGGCTCGGGTGCCGCCGGGTCCGAGAGCCTTCCCATGGGCTTGGGCGAGATATACCTTCCGCTCGACAAGTCCTCGTCCTGCTCGGCGCAGACAGCGCCCACCAGACGCAGCATGGACTCAGCGCTCAGGAAGTCCTGGACTACTCGCAGCCTGCGCTTTATCTCCTTGTTCAGCGCTCCTGCACGTTGTTGGTACGTATGCGCCTCCGGTGCTCCGCGGAGAAGTCGAGGTAGGTGAGGACGTCGGCCTCGGCCTCCTCGAGGAGCGCGCTGGTGCACGCCGACATCGCGCCCACCGCGTCGATGGCAGCCCGGTACGCCGACCTCACGATGGCGGGGTCGGTCTCGCGGAAAACGGCCTGCAGGGCCTTGCTGGCCATCGCCCTGCGGCGTCTCGAGGGCAGCAGGGAGCACGCGTCGAGCTCGAAGTGCATGACGCAGCGCTGCGAGCCGACGCCCGGCAGGCGCTCGGCGATTGCGCGCACGAGCCCGGCGTGGTCGTCGCTGACGACGAGGTGCATGCCAGAGAATCTGCGCTCACACAGCGTGCGTAGGAACCCGAGACAGCCGGTGTGGATATCCGTGTCGATGGTCGCGATACAGGGCATGTGGCGCTCCTCGTCGGGCCCCACGACGATGGCGGTGACGATCGCCGTGGACTGCACTCGGCCGTCCCTTCTGCAGTTGACGTGGGTGGCGTCTAGGAACAGGCTGGGAAACCCGACCTCCTCGAGGTCCCGGGAGACCAGCTCCGCGACCCCCGCGTCCAGCGTCCTGCACATCGCGCTGAACTGGTCCTTCGAGAGCCTCTCTATACCAATCTTACGGGCGATCCGCTCCATCTTCCTCGTCGAGACGCCGCTGGCCCGCGATTCCGCGACGGCGCGGTCCGCGCGCGAGCACCTCTCGATCAGGCCCTCGGGGAAGTACGTCTCAGCGCGCAGCTTGGGGATGCGCTGTACGATGTCGCCGAAGAGGGAGGCCAGCCCCCTCTCGCGGTAGCCGTTGCGTGCGGTGGCCCCGCCCTCGCAGGCCATGTCCGTCTGTGCGTACATGATCTCGTCCGCCATGGTCTCCAGGAGCGCGCGTCAGCTCCCTTATGTCGAGGAGCCCGTCGTCGTGGGTGGGAAGTTGCTGTAGAGCGTCCATTGTGGACGTCGCCTTTCCGGCGAATCCAATATCGTGGTTGATTTGAATTCTAGGCGGCGGCCGTCCCTTTATCGACCTCGTTTACACCAACTTTTCCGACGTGATCGAAGCTGGCTTGCCTGTGCTGTGATTTGTCGAAGAAGATCTTTATTAGCTCGAAAACCTGCTTTTGGACTAAATTGGGAGTCGGGCCATCGACGATTGCCCCTGTGTTGTGAGACGAATGTGCTTTAGTGAAGGCGGGTGGGAGTTTGGCATTCCTGTTTCGGGGTTGGGAGCTATCTTAAAAACAACCACCCGCATGGCGGGTGGTTGTGATGGTGCGCTTATCTGATTGTGGGCCCCCGCTTCAGCAGTCTAGGCGCTTCGGTGTCGGAAGTCTATTCATGCAGCGCGGGTACAAAAATTCCTAGTTATATAGTTCTGTTTATCGCGTTGAGCCCCTCATCCCATTTACGGAATTGACACTGTGTGCTGCAGAACAAGTCGAGGCTCTTTTGAATGATATTTGCCGGCCCCCTTAGGTCGCGAGACATCTTTCCGATAATAGAGACTGCTTTCCCAAAACTCTCGCAGTTGTCAAACGCCTGCGCGGTATTTCGAATTAAACAGTGTATTCCTGATTCGAATTCTTCTGAACGTTCACCACCGTAGTATCTGCAGATGTCTATGTATGCATCTATTCCAGAACCCATATTGTCTACGCTTTGAGTAAATTCGCGACAATGGGCATAAAACTTCTCAGCCAAGGGGTTGAGTTCTTTTGCCATGGCTCGAGTTATGAGCAGCTTTGCGCTGAAGCCTTTATGATTTGCATCTGCGCTTTCGATTTCAGCCGTTTTATTCTGCGCCAATTGGCCAATTGCCTCCATAACCTGCGTCATATTGTCTAAGATTTTGGCTTGGTTTTCACCCTCAAACTCAAGTTTGGCCAACCGATCAAGAAATCCGTCCTGAATGTCATTTTTCATTGCGTCGGCATTGCGCTCAATTCGATCTGAGCTGTTTTCACAAAGCGATTGGTCTAGTGTGATGATTTTTGAAACGAGCCTAGTTACATATTCACGATATTCCTTTGAATCAGGATCTCGAGTGTTGAGCTCGTAGAAGTTCTCTGCCTGAGTATCCTGAAGCGTATTTGCAAGATCGTCGTCTGGAAAGGTTCGCAAAGCGTTGTCGATATTAATGAAACGGATCGGGAGAAGACCGTAAAATGCCTTCTCCTCTCGGAAGACAGACACCGCATTTCTGAGCTCACCCAGGCAGGATGGCCGTTTCAGATAAGTGGGCGTGAGGACCGGGATGAAAATAACAGTATTCATTATGGCTTCATTGATTGCGTCTTTCCAGTTGGAGCCCCACTCGATGGCGTCTTTATCAACGAACACCTCGAGTTCATCGCCGGTCTGGAGTTCATATTCCGCTTTGATTGACTCAAGAAGTTCAAGCACCGCTCCTCTTGAGTTTTCCTCATCCTTATGAGCGTATGACCAAAATATCGACACCCTGTTTACATCTTCGTTATAGTCTGACTCTGGGCAATAAGATACTTGTGAACCGCTGCCTTGAATGGTGTTGATAAGACCTTTCTGCTCGATAAGTGAGTAAATCCTTTGGGCGGTTGTGGTGCTAATTCCATTGTCCTCGGAGAACTCTCTAATCGATGGCAGCGATTCTCCATATTTAAGCTGTCCAGATTTAATCATTTCTTCAATATGGTGAGCCCCTGCCAAGTAAGTTGGTTCGCTGTTCGGGTTGTCGAAGACAATTCTCATGCTTCACCTTTCTCTAGACTGTACTAGTACAGATTGTAACACCGCATCTACCAAGGGATATACATAATACAAAATTAAGATAAGGGAGATCATGCAGTCAAATTCCATCAATATGCACATGCTCTAAACCTTCGGATATACAAAATGCTCCGAACGGAACATGGTCTGGTAAAGCCAGTTCCTACTCTGCTCTTGATTTTTGACTCGATGTATTAAGTGTGGGATGCATGTGGAGTTGAGTGATATGAAGCTGGGGTGGGGTAGACGATGTGCGATATCCGCGAAATGTGCCTGAGTGCATTCAATTCATATGTCGCTAGCTGCAACGGCTCGGATGAGCGGATCGCTCTCAAAGTCGAGCACACCTACGAGGTTGCCGAGCTGTGCGACGAGATTGCGCGAGGGGAGGGCCTGCCCCAGGCCGACGTCGACCTTGCTGCCTAGGGTTCAAGGTGCGGAAAACGGTACCACTCCCGAATGGTCATCTATTTTTGAGCAGTTTGTGCACCAGTCGAGCCCGTCTCTCCAGGATTAGGCTTTGCACCATCTCCTTCTTCATGGCTATGGTGCTTCCTCTCATTGGTGTGGCATTGGTACTCGGTAAGCGGAACGTTGGTGCTAACCAGGCATAGTACTTAACGAGCTCGTCGCATAGTCAGTATGAAACAGCGAACAAACGTTCGTAATTATGTTATAATTCAAATAGCGAACGGGCGGTGCCCTCCGAGTCCTTGCGGGGAGATTGGAGGGATCCCATGCGCGCGTTCACGCAGCTGTTGCTAGCACTCGCAATCGTCATGGCGCTTACCATCGCGTTGATTGTCCTGTTGTTCTTCTAGCGGCTGGGTGATGTCTGCGAAAAGGGACGAGCCGCCTTGTGGCTAAGGCGGCTCGTCTGTGGGCATTACCCACGTGCCAAATTGCTACAGGAGGGCTTTAACCTCTTGTTCGTTACGAGTATACCCCAAAGCGCCCCCCCGCGGCGCGGGGTGTGCTCGGGCCACTATAGAAGCGTTTTGATTTGTGTGTAAGGTTGGTTTAACGGGGCGGGATTTGACCTGTCAGGTACCTTCGAGTCCACCTGTATCGTCGCCACCGCGGGCCATTTCTTTTGGGGGATGACATGCGTCAATCGTGTCTAGATGCATTCAATTCATATGTCGCTCGTTACGACGCCTCGGATGAGCGGATCGCGCTCAAGGTCGAACACACCTATGAGGTTGCCAAGCTGTGCGACGAGATCGCGCGAGTGGAGGGCCTGTCCTCGGCCGACGTCGACCTCGCGTGGCTGTGCGGCCTGCTGCACGACATCGGTCGATTCGAGCAGCTGCGCCAATGGGGGACGTTCAGCGACGCGGATTCGTGCAGCCATGCGGCGCTCGGGATCCGGGTACTCAAAGACGAGATGGGAAGTTTCACCAACGATCCGGAATGGGTGTACATCATCGAGCGCGCCGTTGCCCTTCACAGCGACTTCAGGCTCCCGTCGGGATTGAGCGATCGCGAGTGCCTCTTTTGCACCATCACGCGGGACGCCGACAAGGTGGATATTATGCGCGTGTTCAACCAATCTAGCTGCGAGGCGGTTCTGGGAATCGATCCCAGCGAGTTCTCGCGCGGGGAGATCTCGGACGTGGCGTTCGAGACGTTCGGCGAGCGCCGGTGCCTCGCGCGCGATGAGCGCCCCGGGTCGCTCGACGGCCTTGTGGGCGCCGTCTGCCTCGCCTTCGAGCTCGAGTTGCCCGCGTCCCGCAAGGCTCTGGAGGATAGGGGATACCTGCAGGCGCTCTTGCGCGAGCCCTTCGGCCTGAGCCCGCATTTCGAGTCCGAGCTCACCCAGCACCGCTGGAACGCCATCTGCGATGTGATGCAGGGGCCTGCATTTGATCCCCGCCCTGGCATCGAAAGCGAGGATCCCCATAAGCGCCTCATGAGCCGTCTCGATTGTGCTGAGGCTGAACTAAATTCCGAGGCATATGTCGACGGTGGAATCCTTCTTGATTCGTTGCTTGAGCGTTACGATGCCTAGCCCATAATCTCAAGCATTCATTGCTGTTGATAAGCGGTCGTGATCGACAGCCAGTTTTGCAATATGATGCGGAGGGATACTCCCTCCGCATCATGCGTTCAAGTCCTATTTTCCGACCAGTTGCATCGGGTCAATAGCTGGCAGAGAAAGCGTTCCGATGTTTGATTGCGAGGACAGCTGCTCAACTATGGTGCGCAGCTTTGCCCATATGTAAGAAAGCGTGTTGGCGGCCAATGTGGCTTCGGTCGAAGCGCGGTCGCTCAGTCCGAGGGGGCAAGTCGCAACGGCCCCCATTGCGCCTTCAGCGGATGCGACGATGGGGGAGTCTTCATCCCCGGGGAGTCGTATGTCCATTTTGAAGCGGAGAGTTCCCATGCAGCTAAGCGTTCCGTCAGATTCAGAGTATTCAAGGTTTCGATCAACGCTAAGGGTGAAATGCTTTTCCCCATAGTCAGGGCCGTCCTCGTTGGAATATAGCGCCGACGACCCCTCTTGGCGCGTGTCATCAAAAGCGATGTATAGAAGCTTAGAGTCTTTAAATTGTATAGGCGAAAGAGTCAGCGCCATGATGCTCCAATCAGGCAGCAATTTGGAGTGTCAATATTTTGTTGGATGCAGGAGAGCTGCAGTCAACGTGACACTGGGATTCGTTATCTAGATAATTATGGTATGGATTTCCCATAGCCGTCGGATGCGACAGCACTCCTTCTACCGTCTGATTGTCGGTGCTCTGGTCGCACGAGGTGAATTCAAAGCAGATGCCAAGCGCCAGTTCAAATTGAGCAATTGATTTTAAGGTCATGTTCGGCTGAGTGTTGAGCATCGTCGAAAGCCGGGCGGGGGATATGCCCATTTTTCCAGCGAGCATTTTCTGATTGAGTCCTTGGCGTTCCATCTCTTCAACAATTTGATAGCTGATGTCGAGGGCGTGCTTATATGCTCGCGTTTCGGCCGTTTCGTTTTCTTCCACAAATTGTGACAAATCGATTGTGCTCATGTTGCCTCCTCTTCAGATTATTTGACGTCGTGAATTGATTCTGCTTGCATGATTTGCACTAAGAGTTCTTTGGCGGCTCTTGCAATGGGTCGAGCCTTCTTTATCTCAGAGTGTATATTTCCGCTTCCCTGATGCCCCTTGAATGAGAAGAGTAAAACTATTTTGAGAGGCTCCTGATAAAGAATGTATGCCATTTCCCGATTAACGCCAGAATACCCTTTCAGCTCATATAAGCCCAGTTCAGCATCGAGCAATCGCAGTTTTCCCGTGGCGCAAGAAGCTTTGATTCCGTGAGAGATGATTTTGTCTATCTGATTGATCAGGTTAACCGCCGCCTGTTTTTTGCGCGGGGTTTTGAGCATCTTGGCAAAGTCACCACAGGCGGCAGTGCCACTGATGAGCTCCCAGAAAATACTGCCACTTGGAGTGCGATACGCTTGCAGTTTATATTCGCTGTCCATGCGCCTCCTCTCAATACAGCAAGTATAGGACTATGCCCCATGTTATTCTTTGATAATTAACATATACATTAACTTCTGTATCGCGGGTAAATCACGCTGCATAACATGGGCAACTTGTGCGATTGCGGCATTGTGCAGCTGGTCTGTGGTAACATACCGACCTGTTGGTACCCTCCACTTGGATATCCGCTCCACCGGCGGCTTCCCAGTTGAGGGCGAATCGAGGCCATGGGGAGCGCATCCCGCGGCCGTTACAAGAAAGGTGAAATCATGACGATTTCTAAGGAGCGCAAGGCGGAGCTCACCGCCAAGTTCGGCAAGAACGCCCAGGACACCGGCAACTCCAAGGTTCAGGTCGCCATCCTGTCCGAGCGCATCAAGGAGCTGACCGAGCACATGAAGTCCCACCAGAAGGACTTCCACACCCGCCGCGGCCTGCTCATGCTCGTCGGTAAGCGTCGTCGTCTCCTCTCCTACATCAAGAAGAACGACATCAACGAGTACCGTGAGCTCATCAAGGAGCTCGGCATTCGCGACAACATCCAGTAGGGATTTGTGCATGCAGGGGCGTCCGCTGGGCGCCCCTTTTCATGTTGGGCCGCTATCACGGCGATAGGGGTCCGGGCCGGCGTCGATGCGCCGTCCAAAAGGGGGAGGTGCCTCATGTACCCGCCCCGCAACCGATCGGCGGGAGGGTCCCGCCGATTCTGAGAAGCCCGCGCGCAAGGGGCGCGTGGGGATAGGAGTATTCATGACACTCGTAAGCAAGACCTTCGACCTGTTCGGCAAGACCTACGTCTTCGAGGTCGGCGAGCTCGCCAAGCAGGCCACCGGCGCCGCGCTCGTCAAGCAGGGCGACTCCACCGTGCTCACCACGGTCGTCGTTTCCAAGGAGCGCAAGAACTACGACTTCTTCCCGCTGACCGTCGACTTCAACGAGAAGATGTACGCTGCCGGCCGCATCCCGGGCGGCTACCTCAAGCGTGAGGGCCGCCCCTCCGAGAAGGCCACCCTCACTGCTCGCATGATCGACCGTCCGATTCGCCCGTCCTTCCCCGACGGCTTCCGCAACGAAGTCCAGGTCGTCGCCACCTCCCTCGTGGCCGATCAGAAGAACCCCGTCGACGTGATCTGCGTCATGGGCGCCTCCCTCGCCATGACCATCGGCGGCGTGCCGTTCGAGGGTCCGCTGGCCTGCGTGCGCATCGGCCGCGACAAGGAGACCGGTGAGTTCATCGTCAACCCCACCTATGAGGAGCGCGAGAACTCTGATCTCGACCTCGAGCTCGCGGGTACCCGCGACTTCATCTCCATGGTCGAGGCCGGCGCCGAAGAGGTCTCCGAGGAGGACATGCTCGCCGCCATGCAGTTCGGCCAGGAGGCCATCGGCGCCTTCTGCGACGCTCAGCTCGAGTTTGTCGAGGAGTGGGAGCGCGTCAACGGCCCGATCGCCAAGCGCGAATACCCGCTCGACCAGCCGGTTGAGGAGGTCCACGACCGCATCTTCGCCCACTACGACGAGATGGCCGCCGCTCTGCGCGACGCCGACAAGCTGTCCCGTCAGGACAAGGTCGCCGAGCTCAAGGAGGCCATCAAGGCCGAGTTCACCGAGGAGGAGCAGCTCGTTTGGGAGCGCGAGATCCCGGTGAACCTCAAGAAGCTCGAGAAGACCGCCATGCGCCGCATGGTTGTCGAGACCGGTGAGCGCGTCGATGGCCGCACCGCCGCCGAGATCCGTCCCATCATGGTCAAGGGCGACTACCTGCCCTTGGTTCACGGGTCCGGTCTGTTCCAGCGCGGTCAGACCCAGGTGCTCTCCGTGCTCTCGCTCGGCATGCTCAACGAGGGTCAGCGCCTCGACACCATCGAGCCCGTCGATGGCAAGCGCTACATGCACCACTACAATTTCCCGCCCTACTGCACCGGCGAGACCGGCCGCATGGGTACGCCCAAGCGCCGCGAGATCGGCCACGGCAACCTTGCCGAGCGCGCCCTGATCCCGGTTCTGCCCGATGAGAACGAGTTCCCTTACGCCATCCGCGTGGTGTCCGAGGTCATGGAGTCCAACGGCTCCTCTTCGATGGCTTCCACCTGCGGCAGCTGCCTGGCCCTCATGGACGGCGGCGTGCCGATCAAGCGCCCCGTGTCCGGCATCGCCATGGGCCTCATCCAGGAGGAGGGCAAGACCGTCGTCCTGTCCGACATCCAGGGCCTTGAGGACTTCCTCGGCGACATGGACTTCAAGGTCACCGGTACCGAGAAGGGCATTACCGCGCTGCAGATGGACAACAAGGCCACCGGCCTGACGTTCGACATCCTGCGCACTGCCCTCGAGCAGGCCAAGGAGGGTCGCGCCTACATCCTCGACAAGATGCTCGAGGTCGTGCCCGGCCCGCGTGAGGAGACCCGCACTACCGCGCCCAAGATCCAGTGCATCACCATCCCGACCGAGAACATCCGCGATGTCATCGGCAAGGGTGGCGAGACCATCCGCGGCATCCAGGACGAGACCGGCGCCTCCATCGACATCCACGAGGACGGCACCGTGTACGTTGGTGGCGTGGGCGAGTCCGTCGCCGCTGCCATCGAGCGCATCGAGCTCATCGTCAAGGTTCCCGAGGTGGGCGAGGAGTACACCGGCCGCGTTGTTTCCATCCAGCCGTTCGGCGCGTTTGTGAACCTGCTGCCCGGCAAGGACGGCCTGCTGCACATCTCCCGCGTTGCCCAGGGCCGCGTTGAGAAGGTCGAGGATGTTCTGAACGTTGGCGACGAGGTTAAGGTCAAGGTCATCGAGATCGACGACCGCGGCAAGATCTCCCTGGATCGTCTCGAGAAGCCTGAGGCCCCGGCTGGTGCCGGCCGCGGTGAGGGCGAGGGCCGCGGCGAGCGTCGCGAGCGCGGCGATCGTCCGGGCCGTGGTGCCCGCGACACCGGTGCCCGCGGTTTCGACCGTCCCGCCCGTCGCGAGCGCGGTGACCGTCCCCGTCGTCCCGGCGACAACGGCGGCCGTGCCCCGCGTCGTCATCACGAGGCCGAGTAACTAGCACGCTTGCTATCGCTTTCGGCTTTGAAGCATAGAGGGATCGAGCTTGTCTCGATCCCTCTATTTCTGTCGATTGAAGGAGTGGCGGACCTTCTACTGTCATTTTTTACTCTTGTGTGACCGAGAGCAAATGATAAGGGTCAAATCACCGTAGTTCGTTAGTCCTGTTTCCTCAATTGCTCGGCCAGGATTTCGAGCGCGTGGGCGTAGCCTGCCAGGCCCTCGCCGGATACGCGTGCAAAGCAGGCCATCCCTGCATACGATATCTGCCGGAACGCCTCGCGCTTCTCAACTGCTGAGATGTGGACCTCGACCGCCGGGATGCCAACCGCCTTGAGCGCGTCGAGGATCGCGATGCTCGTATGGGTGTAGGCCGCCGGGTTGATAACGATGCCGTCCACCCTGCCATAAGCCTCTTGGATCCGGTCGACGATCGCGCCCTCGTGGTTGGACTGGAAGACCTCGATGCCGTCGAACCCGAGCTCATCAGCGCTATCCTGGCAGATCGAAACAAGCGTCTCGTACGAGTCCGTGCCGTAGATCCCGGGCTCGCGAATGCCGAGCATATTGAGGTTTGGTCCGTTGATGACAAGCGCTTTCATGATGACTCCTTGAGGTCAGTCCGGCGATTTCCGTTAGGGGAGCATGGGCGGCAGCGCGTCGCGGACGGCCTTGGCCGTGTTCTCGGCACAGTCGCATGAGGCCACGATGAGATCGGCCCATTCGCGATAGATCGGCATGCGCTGTTGCGCGAGCGCCTCGATGCCGTCGCGCGCGGTGATGGGACGGTTTTTCTTGGAAAGCTCGTTGACGGGGCGGTCGAGCATGACGATGATGCCGTTCTGATGAATGAGCGGATAGTTCTCTGCGCGCGTTACCACGCCTCCTCCGCAGGAAATGACGAGTCCCGAACGAGCGGCCATGCGGCGCAGCACCTCGGTCTCACGCTCCCTGAACGCCGCCTCGCCATGTTGACAGATGTATTCGGCGCAGGTTGTTTGTAGCTCGTCTTCGAGCACGTGGTCGATATCGATATGCTCACGTCCCAAGAGGGCTGCCAGGCGTTCTCCTACTCGGGTCTTACCGCACCCGGGCATGCCAATGAGGACGATGTTTTGTTCCGTCGCGGAGAGGCGGGCGGTGACATCGAGGATGCGGTCCATGCAAATGACCTCGCCGGTGTAGCGCTCCACGGCTTGCGCCGCCTGTGCGACGAGCATGAGCAGGCCGCCGGCGCACGGGATACCGCGTGCCTCAGCCTGTATCATGAGGGCGGTGCGTGCGGGGTTGTACACAATGTCCACGAGGCCCTCGAGCTGCGGGAGCACATCGAGTGAGCACGGGGCCGCCGGGCACTTGGGGAACATGCCGACGGGTGTGCAGTTGACGGCGAGCGCCGCATCCGCATGGCGATCGAGCTTCTCGTACGTGTTCTCGCCCGCGCGGTCGATCGAGACCGCCTCCATGCCCAGGTCGGCGAGGACCATCATCGCAGTCGAGCCGGCACCGCCCGCGCCTCCGAACACGACTGCTTTCTTGCCGGCGAGCTCCAGTCCGAGGGACTCCACAAGTACCTTGAAGCCGTAATAATCCGTGTTGTCGCCGCGCAGGCGGCCGTCGGGCAGGCGCGTGATGGTGTTGATGTTGCCCATGCGCTGGGCAACATCGGACAGCTCGTCCATATAGGGTACGAGATCGCGCTTGTACGGGATGGTGACGTTCACGCCCTCCCACTTATCCGAACGGATGAACGCCTCGAGCTCATCGGGTTCACGCTCGAACTTGGGATAGTCGAGCCCGGCGAGCTCTCGATAGATGACGGGTGTGTAGCTGTGACCCAAGACGCGTCCTAGCACGCCGTAGGGACGCGGGGAGTTTTGGGCCATGACGTGCTCCTGAGAGCGTTTGCTGAGGTCCATGAGCAAGCGGAAAAGCTCCTCTGCTTCATCTTCGAGCCCCTGGGGTGCGCGTCGACGCACGTCATCGATTTTGCACTGCTCGCGCTCGGGGTCGAATATAGCCCGCCCCGTTTGGGACTTCACGCGGGCAACGTCCTTGGCCAGTGCCATCCTCATGCCAAACAGGTCGAGAATCTTGCCATCGACCTGATCGATCTGGCTTCGCAGTTCATCGAGGTTCATCGATATCTCCCTAGAGTATCCGTTGAGTGCCGGCTGAGGTGAGCATGGCGTCAAGGATCGCGCACGCGCAGGCGGCCTCAGCAACGGGGACGGCGCGCGGGGCGATGCACGGATCATGCCGTCCGCGGACGGTGAGTTCCGTGTCGCGATGCGCGTCGAGGTCGACGCTGCGCTGCGGCTTGCCGATCGACGGCGTTGGCTTGACCGCCATACGCCAGATGAGAGGCGTGCCGCAGGTGATGCCGCCGAGGATGCCGCCGGCGTGATTGGTGGCCATATGCGGATGCCCGTCTTGCATGCAAAACGGGTCGTTATGCTCGCTCCCGTGCATGAGGGTCGCTCCAAATCCCTCGCCGAATTCGACCCCCTTCACGCCGGGGATGCCGAACGCGATGCGGGCGATGCGGTTCTCCATGCCGTCGAACATGGGGTCGCCAAGGCCTGCGGGAACGTTGTATGCCACGCATTCAATCACGGCCCCCAGACTGTCGAGCTCGGATTTTGCCTGGAGAATGGCCTCGTGCATGCGCCGTGCGGCCGAGGTGTCGATGCAGGGCAGCGGGTTTGCGGCTATGGCGTCAAGCTGCGTTTCGTCGAGTTCCATGGGGTTGAGTGCCTCGTCGGTAATGGACTCGGGGCCGAGCTGCGCGATGTGCGCGGCGATTCTGATCCCCCTTGCCTCGAGGGCCTGCAGGGCGATCCCGCCCGCGATGCACAGCGGCGCGGTGAGGCGGCCCGAGAAGTGGCCTCCGCCGGCCACGTCCCGATGCTCGCCGTACTTGATGGCGGCGGTCCAATCGGCATGGCCCGGACGGGGGACGCGGCGGAGCTCGCTATAGTCGGAACCTCGCATGTCGCGGTTGCGGATGATGGCGGCGATGGGCGCGCCGTTCGTGTGGCCCTCCGTGATGCCGGCGATGAATTCGACCGCGTCCGCCTCTCGACGGGTGGTCGAGGTGTCCGAGATGCCGGGTGCGCGCCTGTCGAGGAACGCCTGGAGGCGGTCAAGGTCGATGGGGATGCCCGCGGGCAGGCCGTCGACCGAGCAGCCGATGGCGGGGGAGTGCGATTGCCCAAAGATGGAGACGCGTAGGCTGTCGCCGCACATGGAGGCCATTGTCGCCCCTTACTCGTCGATGAGCTCGACGTCGCCGCCGAGCAGGCGGTAGTGCTCGAAGAACAGTGGGTAGCTCTTGTCTACGGCCTCCGCCCCTTCGATCTCGACGGGGGAGGCGCAGCGCACGGCGGCGATGGCCGCCATCATGGCGATGCGATGGTCGTTGCGGCTGCTCACACGACCGCCGTCGAGCTGGTCGCGGCCCTCGATCACGAGGGCGTCGCCGTCGACGCGCACATTGGCGCCGAGCTTGCCGAGCTCCGTTGCAATCGCCTCGAGACGGTCACATTCCTTGATGCGCAGTCGGGAGCATCCGGTGAAGCGCGTGGTCCCCTCGGCGCATGCCGCCACCGCAGCGAGTGCGGGGACGAGGTCGGGGATGTCGCGTACGTCGAGCTCTATACCGTGGATGTTGTCCGGGCGAACCGTCGCGGCTCGGGCGTTGCGCTGCCCCTTGGCGCCGAACAGCATGAGCGCGGCGCTGATGGCGCGATCGCCCTGGATTGAGGAGGGGGTCACGCCGCGGACGGTCACGGAGTGGCGGCCCAACGCGCCGGCGCTCAGCCAAAACGCTGCGTTGGACCAATCACCCTCGACGGCGATGGCGCCGGGGGTGCGATATCCCTGGCGCTCGATGGTAAAGACGGTGAGCGGCAGCCCGCCCGGCGTCGCGCCCTCCTCGATGCCGACCTTCACGCCGAACGCGTTGAGGACGGCCAGCGTGAGGCCGATATACGGGCGGCTTTCGATCTCACCGGTCACGGCAATCTGGGTGTCGCCGTCGAGTAGGGGCGCGGCAAGCAACAGTCCCGAGATGTACTGCGAGCTCACGTTTCCGGGCAGTTCGAAGCGCCCGGCACGCATGCGCCCGGTGACGCGCAGGGGAAGCCCCGTGGCTCCCTGGAACGTGCAACCCGCGGCCATGAGCTCATCGGTGAGCGGGGCGATGGGGCGCTCGCCGAGCCGCGGCGAGCCGACGAAGGTCGCATCCGCGCCGAGGGCGCAGGCGACCGGGAGCATGAATCGAAGCGTCGAGCCAGATTCGCCGCAGTCGAGGGTCGCGCCTGCCAGAGCACGTAAGATGCCGTGCTCGAGGCTCTTGAGCACGGGGTGGATCTCAAAGCCGCCCTCGATGGGGTCGATCTTGGCGCCAATCGCGGTAAGGCAGCGGATGGTCGCGTCGATATCGGCGCACGTGGTGTCGCAGGCGACGCGAGTCACGCCGTTCGCGAGGGCAGCCGCGATGATAATGCGATGCGCCATCGATTTGGATGAGATGGCCGGGACGGTGCCGGAGAGGGGTTTGGGGTTGATTTTGGCTAGCATGCGTCCTCCTCGCCGTCGATCTCGGCGGACAGCGCCTGGGTGCAGGCAAGGCCCACCTCGAGGATGCGCCTGAACTCGTCGAGCGGGGTGGGTGCGAGCGATGCCGCCCCGATGCCGCGCGGGACAACGAGGTCGATGGTCGAGCCGGAGCGCTTCTTGTCGTGCAGCGCCTCATCGAAGATCTTGTCGGGCGCCGCATCAAAGGCGAGGGAAAGCCCATGCGCCTTGATGAGGTGGGCGAGCCGCTCGGGCAGTTCCTCAGGGCAGAGCTCGGCGGTGACGCTCGCGCTCGCAATGGCGACCATGCCGATGGCGACGCAGGTGCCGTGGCCGAGACGGTAGCCCTCGGCCGCCTCGACGGCGTGTCCGATGCTGTGACCGAAATTCAGCAGCTTGCGGATGCCCGCCTCGCGCTCGTCCTGAACAACGACGGCACGCTTGATATCGACGTTGCGCGCGATGAGCCAGCAAACGCGTGCGAGGTCCTGCTTGAGCAGGTCGAGGGTGAGGGGCGTCTTCTCAAGCTCGGCGAACAGCTCGGCATCTGCGATGAGGGCGTGCTTGATCACCTCGGCACAGCCGTCGGTGAACTGCTCGTCGGAGAGCGTGCCTAGGCAGCCGGCGTCTGCAATGACGGCGAGCGGCTGCCAGAAGGCGCCTGCGAGGTTCTTGCCGGCGAAAAGGTCGATGGCGGTCTTGCCGCCCACGGAGGAGTCGACCATCGCCAGCAAGGTGGTGGGCACCTGGATGTAGCCGATGCCGCGCATGTACGTCGCCGCGACAAAACCTGCGAGGTCTCCCACAACGCCGCCGCCCAGTGCGATGATCACATCGTCGCGCGTGAGCTGCTCTTCTGCCGCACGCTCGAGAAGCTCGGCATAGGTTGTTGGGTTCTTGCTCTGCTCGCCGGCCTCAAAGGTCGCAACGCCCACGGTCAGCCCGGCCTCTTTCAGCCCCTGCTCGACGGGCGCCAGGAACAGCGGGCCGACGTTCGAGTCGGTGATGATGAGTGCGCGCTGGGCCTGAGGGGCGACCGACTGCGTGATGGCGCCGACCTGCTCCAGGAGAAACGTGCCGATGTGCATCTGATAGGGATGTGCCGTATCGATGTCGAGCGTGTATGCCGAGGTTGCCATGATGCCGTCCTTTGCCGAGTGGTGGGTGTGCGTGTTGTTCGCGCGGCTATTCGCCGCATGGGCTTGAGATTGCCGAGCGGATCGCGCGGATCTGCTCCATCGTTGTGTCGAATTCGTCGCACGTGAGGGCCTGAGGGCCGTCGGACCAGGCGTTCGCCGGGTCGTCGTGCACCTCGATTTCGAGTGCGTCGGCTCCCGCCGCGCAGGCTGCGAGTGCCATTGGTCCCACGTAGCGGGCGCAACCGGTCGCATGGGAGGGGTCCGCCGCGACCGGGAGATGGGTGAGGTGATGCAGCGCCGGGATGGCGTTGAGGTCAAAGGTGTTGCGCGTGGCCGTCTCGAACGTGCGGATGCCGCGCTCGCACAGGATGACTTGCTCGTTGCCCTCGCTCATGATGTATTCGGCGGCCATGAGCAGCTCTTCGAGCGTGCTTGCCATGCCGCGTTTGAGTAGGACGGGGGTCTTTGTGCGGCCGACTTCCTTGAGCAGCGCGAAGTTCTGTGCGTTTCGCGCCCCGATCTGCATGACATCGATGCCACGATTCACGAACAGCTCCACGTCGCGTGTGTCCATGACCTCGCTCACGATCGGCATGCCCGTTTGGGCGCGTGCCTCGAGCAAGAGGTCGAGCCCGCGCTCGCCCATGCCCTGATGGTCGTAGGGGGAGGTGCGGGGCTTGTACGCGCCGCCTCGCAGGAGTGTGGCGCCCGCCGCCTTGCAGCGCGCGGCAATGGTGAGCAGGTTGTCGCCCTCCACAGAGCAGGGGCCCGCGATGACCTGGAAGTGTCCGCCGCCGATCTTAACGCCGCCGCCGAGGTCGATGACCGTGTCCTCGGGGTGCGAGGCGCGGTCGACCTTTCGCTGCGGCTTTGCCGCATGTGCGTGCGAGATCGCGATCATGGAGCCCCTTTCGTTTACGTTGCAAGTTGCGCCCGGCATAGCCGGACTGACTGACCCCATCGAGTGTACCCCACCGTCCCGACGGGGTTTGCGGCTCGCGTGTATTAGAGTAGAGACTACAGAACGGCGGTACCGAGCCCGGGGTTTCGTTTTTGAAAGATTGGCAAAGAGCATCAGTCCGTCCCCTCACTTGGGTATAATGCAATCCGTCGCGCGCCATTAGCTCAGTGGATTAGAGCGTCTGCCTCCGGAGCAGAAGGCCGTAGGTTCGAACCCTATATGGCGCACC
>ERZ832522.2957-NODE-2957-length-19636-cov-4.804504_pt1 | contig 19636 bp, 15 predicted proteins | sample MGYA00519951_ERZ832522 | MGnify/ENA primary metagenome ERZ832522 (study PRJEB31850, sample SAMEA3708728) | human gut metagenome | biome: human gut; feature: human-associated habitat; material: faeces | place: China | collected 2014 ... | reverse complement strand
CATCTTCCAGTTTCTTCGGAACCCAGATACGGCCGTCGTTACGCAGAGATTCGGACATCAAAGTCAGCTTAGACTGCTTGTCACCGTGTACCGGAATACAAGTCGGGTGAATCTGTACGTAAGCCGGGTTAGCGAACATAGCTCCCTTACGGTAGCAAGACATGGCAGCTGTTACGTTACATGCCATGGCGTTAGTTGACAGGAAGTAAGTGTTTCCGTAACCACCGGTTGCGATAACTACTGCGTGAGCAGCGAAACGTTCCAACTTACCGGTTACCAGGTTCTTGGCGATGATACCACGTGCACGACCGTCAACCAATACTACGTCGAGCATTTCGTAACGAGTGTACAGTTTTACAGTACCGGCACCTACCTGACGGCTCAATGCAGAGTAAGCACCCAGCAGCAGCTGCTGACCTGTCTGACCTTTAGCGTAGAATGTACGAGATACCTGTGCACCACCGAATGAACGGTTAGCCAGTGTACCACCGTATTCACGAGCGAAAGGAACACCCTGTGCCACGCACTGGTCGATGATGTTGTTTGATACTTCAGCCAGACGGTAAACGTTAGCTTCACGAGCACGGTAGTCACCACCTTTTACTGTATCGTAGAACAGACGATAGATAGAGTCACCGTCGTTCTGGTAGTTCTTTGCAGCGTTGATACCACCCTGTGCAGCGATAGAGTGTGCACGGCGCGGAGAGTCCTGGATACAGAAGTTGAACACACGGAATCCCATTTCACCTAAAGAAGCAGCAGCAGAAGCACCTGCCAGACCTGTACCTACCACGATGATGTCCAGACGACGTTTGTTAGCCGGGTTCACCAGTTTCTGGTGAGCTTTATAATTGGTCCATTTCTCAGCTATCGGGCCTTCAGGAATCTTAGAATCGATTATCTTAGTCATAATGTTTTTTCAATTTAATCAGTTACACTTAAATTAGCAAGCACCGCAACCCATCATGTTTTTCAGGAAGAACACAACGGCTACCAGCATGAAGCCAAGTACGATGATGGTAGAATAGATGTTAGAGATGCATTTCCAACGGTTAATCCAGATGGTGTTGTTCCAACCCAAAGTCTGCATAGAGCTCCAGAATCCGTGAGTCAGGTGGAACCACAAGGCAATCAGCCAGATGATATACAACACGAAGAACACCGGATTAGAGAATGTCTGCATGATGTAGCCGTAACCGTCGGCTGCATGAAGACCACCCATCATCGGGTTGCCGATGATTTCAGCGAACTGCATTTTGTACCAGAAGTTAACGAAGTGAAGAGCCAGACCCAGGATTACAATGATACCCAGTACCAGCATGTTCTGAGATGCCCATTCCACGTTTTTCGGTTTTGCTGTCACTGCATAGCGTTCGTGACCGCGAGCTGCACGGTTCTGCATCGTCAGCCAGAAAGCGTAGATGATGTGAATTACAAACAGGGCAGCCAGTCCGACAGTAGCTACCAGCGCATACCAGTTGGCACCGAGGAACTCACAAACCATGTTGTACGCCTCGCCCGAGAACAATGCAACAAGGTTCATCGCCATGTGAAATGTCAGAAACAGGACAAGGGCGATACCAGTAACACTCATCACCACTTTCCTTCCAATAGATGAATTACTTAACCACATAAATGATTGAATTTAAATTATTTAATTGTTAGAACTATAAATTCGCACTCGAAGGTCCAAATTATGATGCAAAATTAGAAGATTTATTGAGATAACACAACAGATTATGGAAAAAATTCTGTAATCGGAGGCCGTGAGCCACACGTAAAAAAAACGCAAGTGCGTTTGAATCAAAACGCCGAAGAGTTTTAATTCAAACGCACTTGCGTTTTAGGGAAAACGTACTTGCGTTTTACTTGAAACGTACTTACGTTTTAAATCAAACGCAAGTACGTTTTCCGAAGCCTATCTTTTGGGGAAATTCATGCCGGGCTCGCGCAGCAGTTCGATGGCCTTTTTCATGCTGTCGTTCAGCGTGTTAATCACCTGGAAGTATTCGTTCATGTCCCAGATGTCGCGGGCCAGCAGGGCTTTCAGCTGAGTCTTGACCAGCGGAAGTGCCGTGCGGAACTGTGCCTCGTTGTAGGTAATGCCCATGGAGGTGCCTTGTGCCACCAGCTCGTCGAGCATGGCCTGGCTCACCTCGAACTCGCGGTTGAAGCGGTCGAACGTCTTGTACTGCTGGAGCCATTCTTTCCGGTGGCGGTCAATCAGCTTGATGTTCAGCTGCACCATGGCGCCCTTGTCGCGCAATGACAGATAATAGTCGGTGTACATCGTGGTGTCGATGGGCACGAAATAGTCGGGCATGATGCCTCCGCCGCCGTACACGGTGCGTCCCAATTTCAGGGTCTTGGCCTTGAGCGAGTCGGGGAAGTGGATGCTGTCGGCACTCATCATCTCGCCCCGGTTGTAACGGTCTATCAGGTCTTTATTGTATTGTTCGATGCTTTCGTAAGGTTTCTGGATACAACGGCCCGAAGGAGTGTAGTAACGGGCAATGGTCAGACGGATCATGGAACCATCGGGCAAATCGATGGGGCGCTGTACGAGTCCTTTTCCGAAGGTACGCCGGCCTACTACGATACCTCTGTCCCAATCCTGAATGGCTCCGGTGACAATCTCACTGGCGGAAGCCGAGAATTCATCGACGAGCACCACCAGACGGCCTTTCTGGAAATCGCCGTCGCCCTTGGCTTCAAATTCCGAACGGGGGTTGCGGCGGCCTTCGGTATAGACGATGAGTTCTTTCTTACCCAAAATCTGGTCACACAGGCTGATGGCAGCATTCAGGTAACCGCCTCCGTTGCCTTGCAAATCAAGAATCAGGTCTTTCATGCCTTGCTTCTGCAACTTGTGGAGGGCATCGGTAAATTCTTGTCCGGTGGTAGCAGCAAAGCGGTTCACACGGATGTAGCCGATTTTTCCTTCTACCATGTACGAAGCGTCGAGGCTGTACACGGGAATTTTGTCGCGCTTGATAGTGAAGGGCAGCAACTCTTTCACACCGGCACGCAGCACTTTTACCGTCACCGTGGAACCTTTCGGTCCACGCAAGCGACGCATCACTTCGTCGGTGTTCATCTTCACACCGGCAATGACCGTGTCGTTCACTTCGATGATGCGGTCGCCGGCCAGGATGCCGACTTTCTCGGAAGGTCCTCCCGATACGGGCTGGATGACAAAGAGGGTGTCGGTAGCCATATTAAACTGGATACCGATGCCGTCGAAGTTTCCCTGAAGGGGTTCGTTGAGCCGCTTCACTTCTTCCGGGTCGGAATAGGTGGAGTGTGGGTCGAGCTCTTCCAGCATGCTGACAATGGCGGTTTCCACCAGTTTGTCTTCGTCTACCTTATCTACATAGAGATTGGAGATGGCGAACTCGGCCAGCTGCAGTTTGCGCGAAGGTGAATCGAGCAGCTTGTTCTGGGCAGGCAGTGCAGTCCACGCCGCACATCCTGCCAATAAAGCGAATAGGTATTTTCTGATTTTCATAAATTCTTCTTTCTATCGCACAAAGGTACAATAAATTGACGAATATTCGCCATAAACGAGAATCGGGGTACACCACATTTGTGATATACCCCGATTCTGTACGGTCTATTTAAAGATTAATTATAGAAACTTACATTTGTAAAGACCTTTTCGGCATACACTGTACCATCTGGCGACAAGATTGTAATCGTCACAGTATGTGTACCATCCGCCTGAGTAGAATTATCCTTGAACTGAATAATGTATGAATTGGCAATGGCTCCGGTTACAGGCAATGCATCCAATGAAACATCAGAGAAGTCTGATTTTGCATACAATGTGGTTCCACCCGTATATTCAGAAAGCAACCAAGGTTTCTCATTTACATTCAAATCAGAGCTACTATACACAGTATGCACGGTACCCTGGGTTGTATTCCAGTTTCCCTGGCTACGGAAATACTGTACAGAATTTTTAGAATAGCTTCCCGGCTGGTTCGCCTCATCAGTGAAATTTACATAAATACGGTTGGCTCCCGTACGGAAACTAAATTGTTCATCAGCATAGTGCAAAGCTTCGGCCCCACATTCCCCACTTGACTTTCGATAATTTATTGCAGCCTGCTGCAGAGAAGCTGCATCTGCACCGCCATATCCAACAGTCCGACTAGTCCCAGTACTTCTATTCAAATAGCTGCTAATACTATTCAAGTCTGTAAGATTCAGCGCTCCACATACTCCGTCATTACCAGAACCATTACCATAACCCACACATCCAAAACGAATATCTATATTCTGCTGAGATAGTTTCGTAGCCCAACTTACAATTTCTTGTGCAAGCTTATCAGCTTCTTCATTCATACTACCAGAGTTGTCTACTAGGAATACCAAGTCCACCATTTTCTTTTTGGATATTTCACCATCATTATTGATAACCAGAATACCTTTAGGCTTTCCATCTACCTCTACCCAAATATTTTGTCCTGAGAGTCCAGTTCCCGCAAAAGTCATCCATCCTCCATTAGGATTCTGTACCCCTGACATATTGATAGAAATAATTTTCCCATTAGACGAGAACTGCACATTCGGAATAGCTGTATTAGAGCCACTCACCTGAGGATTCGGGCTGGCCTCACTGTCACTTGGAATTCCAGACTCATCCACTAACCCTCCTTCAGCTTTAGACAATATAATCCGGAGTATTCCTTCTACTCCATCCAGATACATTTTTTTCTCGATAACCAGCAAGCTTTCACCTAAAGATACTAAGGAATAAGTTGTTCCACCAAGCTGAAAAATATCATTATCAGTTCCAATATTCCATGGATATGAAGCCGTCTCATCCACTAAACAGTTTCCTGTTTCTTCAAACTCCAGCAACTGTCCTAAAAAGGAATAATCACCTTCAGACAAGGCTATCTTTTCTCCTGAATCATCTATAAACAACGCTTCTTCCAAAACCCATTTACCAACAATCAGCTGAGTTGCATCCCCATCTTCTAATGCAATAGTTTCGTCTCCACTCTTCAAACAAGAAGAAAAAGTTCCCATTACACATAGCAAAATAACTACAATCCACCAGGATTTAAATGAATACATTTTTTTCATAACTCTGTTCCTCCTTATTTGATTTCAAATTCTACACGACGGTTCATCTTTCTGCCTTCTTCTGTTTCATTCGTATCAAGCGGACGTGTCATACCATAATAACTGTATGAAAGGCTGGATTTCTTTACTCCATGACTAACCAGGTAGTCATATACCGCTTTAGCACGGTCTTTTGAAAGTTTCATATTAAAATCTTCGTTTCCTACATTGTCTGTATGTCCCTTGATTTCCATCTTTATGTTAGTACGAGTAATCAATGCGACAATCTTATCAAGATACGCATGTGATTCTGGTTTAATACTACTTTTTCCAAAATCAAAGTTAATCATATCGACCGCACAGATAGTCTTACCTTCCACACGTTCTCCTTTAGTGATAAGAGCCAGAATTTCATCCAATGAATAACATGGTTTTTCTTCTACCACGACCGGAGCGGGAACAGGTGCAGGCGCAACTTCTACCACCGGAGCGGGTTCTGGAGCAGGTTTAGGAGTCTTTTTCTTGAATATACTGAAAGGCATGGCAAACGAAGCACGCAATTCCAAGCCATTAAACTTACGACTACCATCTATTTGATAGACCGGAGTAAGAAGACCGGATTCAATAATAGCTTCACCATCTCTTTCTTTCTTGCTGTAGGTATTGCTCAACCCAAATTCATAATTTGCTTCCAGCCCTAAATAGCATTTTGAGCCATTGATATTGATTCCATATTTCAGGCCAGCCCCTATAGAAGCAGCAAAATAAGCAGAAGCCATGTTAGCATCTGTCAGATCCATAGAATAACCTTCATAATACCCATTCTGTAAATCTGAATTCAGATTGATATAACCTCCGGTAGAAAAGCCTACAATCGGAGCTACATAGATATAAGGACGTAAAGTCCAGTCATACTTTCCGATATTCCAGATAATCGGCACACGCACATCTATATACTTCGATTTGAGCGAGTATGTAATATCTTCTGTAACAAAGTCTTTCCCGATACCCGGAAGCTTTAACCCACGAGATAAAAAAGTAAGTTCCGGACGAACGGCAAACTGTCTTTCCTGCCCCCATTCATACTGTACGAATAAAGAAAACAGACCACTATTTTTCCCTTCTGCATCTGGGAAAATTTCTTTATTCAACTCTGAAATAGAAGCACCTCCCCAACGGTATCCCCCCATTAATCCGACATACCAGTGAGGTTTCTGCTCTGTTTCCTGTGATTGAACACCCAAACAAGAGCACATAGTTAAAATCACTACACAAATTCTTGAAAATAAACAATTCTTCATATTTTAGAACTTTAAATCATACAACAAAGGTATGACTTAACATAATTTCAAAAAACTATCCAATTAAGGGAATGCAACTATGTGGCTGATATATGTACTAAATGGAGAAATTTAAAAACTAAAAGCAGCTATTTTCTTTTAATAAAAATAGCTGCTTTTAGAAAATTTGTACGATAAAACAATATCCTTTATTCCACTTCCATGCCTTCGGGCAAAAAGTCGGATACATCCTTGCCATACTGCAGGAGTTCACGGACGATGGTGGAACTGATGGAGGTCAGTTCGGGCTCCGTAAAGAGCAGGATGGTTTCTACGCCGGCCAACTTGCGGTTGATGTCGGCAATGGTTTCTTCGTATTCAAAGTCGTGTACGGTACGGATGCCGCGGATAATGAATCCGGCCTCACGCTCGCGGGCAAAATCAACGGTAAGGTTGTCGTATGCCTCGACCTTGATGCGTGGCTCGTCGGCATAAAGTTTGCGAATCATCTCTACGCGCTTCTCAGTAGGGAACCAGGTTTTCTTTTTATCGTTCACTCCGATGCCGATAATGATTTCGTCCATAAAGGTCAGGGCACGCTTCACCACGGAATAGTGCCCGATAGTAAACGGGTCGAATGTGCCCGGAAATATCGCTCTTTTCATCACTGATGACTGGCAGTTATTAGTTATTAATTCTTCATTCCTCATTCTTAATCAGGTCTTCCTCTACCACTAGGTTGTCGATGATGAAGTTCTGGCGTTCCATGGTGTTCTTGCCCATGTAGAACTCCAGCAGCTCCTTCACGGCGTCGGTCTTGCGAAGGGTGACCTGCTCCAGACGCATGTCCTTGCCGATGAAATGGCGGAACTCGTCGGGCGAGATTTCTCCCAATCCTTTGAATCGGGTGATTTCGGGGTTGGGACTCAGCTTCTCGATGGCAGCCACACGCTCTTCTTCCGAATAGCAGTAGATGGTTTCGTACACCCCTTTCTTGCGGTTACGCACGCGGAACAGGGGGGTCTGCAGGATGTACACATGACCTTTCTTTATCAGGTCGGGGAAGAACTGCAGGAAGAAGGTAATCATCAGCAGGCGGATGTGCATACCGTCCACATCGGCATCGGTAGCCACGATTACCTTATTATATCGGAGTCCGTCGAGCCCTTCTTCAATGTTCAGAGCAGCCTGCAGGAGGTTGAACTCTTCGTTCTCGTAGACCACCTTCTTGGTGAGTCCGAAAGAATTCAGCGGCTTACCGCGCAAGCTGAACACGGCCTGCGTATTGACATCGCGGCTTTTTGTGATGGAACCGCTGGCGGAGTCTCCCTCGGTGATGAAGATGGAGCTTTCCAGACGGGGGTCGTCTTCTTCTTTCTTTCCGCCTTTCTGGTCGTTCAGGTGGATGCGGCAGTCGCGCAACTTACGGTTGTGCAGGTTGGCTTTCTTGGCACGCTCACGGGCTATCTTTGTGACGCCGGCAATGGCCTTGCGTTCTTTTTCGGATTCCTGGATTTTCTGCAGCAGGACTTCGGCCACATCGGGATGCTTGTGGAGGTAGTTGTCTACCTGCTCTTTTACGAAGTCGCCCACAAACTTGTTGACGCTGACGCCCGACAAAGGATAGGGGTTGCCTTCGGAATCTTTCTCCGGTGCCATGGACAGTGAGCCCAACTTGATTTTGGTCTGGCTCTCGAACGTAGGTTCAATCACGTTGATGGCAATGGCAGCCACCAGTCCGTTACGGATGTCCTGAAACTCCAGATTCTTTCCGTAGAACTCCTTGATGGCACGGGCTATGTGTTCCTTGAACGCGCTCTGGTGGGTTCCTCCCTGCGTGGTGTGCTGTCCGTTGACAAAAGAATAGTATTCCTCGCCATACTGCGCACTGTGGGTAAAGGCTATCTCAATGTCTTCGCCCGTCAGGTGCACAATGGGATACAATCCCGGCGCAGTCATGTTGTCGTTCAGCAGGTCTTCCAGTCCGTTACGGCTCACGATGCGATGACCGTTATAATAGATGGAAAGACCCGTATTTAAATAGGTATAGTTGCGGAGCATGGTCTCAATGAACTCCGGACGGAAGTGGTAGTTCAGAAACAGGGTATCGTCGGGTTCAAAGAAGATGTAGGTTCCGTTTTCTTTGTCGGTGGCGCAGGTCTCGTCGCTGACCAGTTCTCCACGTTCGAACACGGCCTTGCGCATCTGTCCGTCGCGGGCACTCCAGGCCACGAAACGGCGGCTCAATGCATTGACCGCCTTGGCTCCCACTCCGTTCAGACCGACACTTTTCTTGAAGGCCTTGGTATCGTATTTACCTCCGGTGTTCAGCATGGAAACGGCATCGACCAGACTTCCCAAAGGAATGCCTCGCCCATAGTCGCGCACGGACACCCGCAGATTGTCTTCCATCTGGATTTCAATGCGCTTTCCGGCTCCCATCTTGAACTCGTCGATGCTGTTGTCGACGACTTCTTTCAACAGCACATAAATACCGTCTTCCACCTGCGATCCGTCGCCCAGGCGACCGATGTACATACCGGGACGGGTACGTACGTGCTCCATGTCGCTCAAGTGGCGAATGTTCTCTTCGGTATAAGCTACAGAGGAAACGGTTTGTTCATTGAGTTCTTCCATATCTATTCCCCCTCTGTTTTTTAAATCATTTTCTTATAAGCACGGCGGCGTTTGTGCTGCACGGATTCGAATGCACTCCACTGTGCCTGTACTTTCTTGTTGAGCTCAAGCTCCGGATTGCTTTCTCCATACTCAAATCCCATCTGCTGGAAAATAGGCACGAGGTCGTAGAACAGGAGGGCATTGACTCCCTTGCTCTGGTATTCGGGCTTCACTCCTACCAGCAGCAAATCGAGTACACGCGGACGCTTGATGAACAGGGCCTTCAACAGGTGGTACCAGCCGAAAGGAAGCATCTTTCCCTTGGCCTTCTGCAAGGCTTTCGACAAGGACGGCATGGCGATTCCCACTGCCACTAAGTTGCCTTCCGCATCTTCTACCAGCGACACCATGCGCAGGTCGATGAGCGGCAGATACATCTTTATATATTGGTTAATTTGTCCCTGTGTCATCTGCGAATATCCGTAAAGAGGCGCGTAGGCTTCGTTAATCAAATCGAAGATTTTCTGCCCGTAGTTCTGCTTCTTGATTTCGCCCCGCTTGAGCTTCTTGATTTTCAGGTTGTACTTCTGAAGAATGATTTCGGAGATGCGTACAAACTTTTCCGGAAGCTGGTGCGGCACGCTCAGTTTGTATTCCACCCAGTCGGCTTCTTTCTCAAAACCTAATTGCTCCATGTGTTCCGGATAATAGGAATAGTTATAGATGGTGGCCATCGTACTCAACTGGTCGAATCCTTCAACCAGCATTCCTTCGGCATCCATATCTGTAAATCCCAACGGACCGACAATGGCTTCCATACCTTTTTCTTTTCCCCATTGCTCTACGGCTTTCAGCAAGGCTGAAGACACTTCTTCTTCGTCGATGAAGTCCAGCCAGCCAAAACGTACTTCTTTTTTGTTCCATGTGTCATTAGCACGATGGTTGATGATGCCAGCCACACGCCCTACTATCTCCTCGCCTTTGTATGCTAGAAAATATTCTGCCTCACAAAACTCAAATGCCGGATTCTTCTCGGGATTGAAGGTATTCAGCATGTCATCGTACAAATCGGGAACGGAATAGGGATTATTTTTATAAAGTTCGTAATTAAAACGAATGAACTTCTTCAGTTCTTTTTTCGTAGTGACTTTTTTAATCGTGATAGTCATTGTGGTATAATTTTCTTTCGTTCGCTTTGAGTTTAGAAAAATTAAGGCTGTAAAGATAGTGTTTTTTCTCCTAATAAGCGGGCTATTCACTGATTTTCACACTTTAAGGATTTTCACGCAGGAAGCAAACGGCATACGAAAATTAGAAATTTGATGGGATTTTAAGGTATCTTTTCATTTCGTTTCCAGAATGAAGAAAGCAGGAATTCCGATAAAATACTGTTTGACAGTAAAATAAGCTATCTTTCCCTCTTGAGAATTGAAAAATCAGCCTCCCCCCAACGGATGGACGGGATTTTCAGATTCTCGCGACGTTTATTTCCACCAGTCGCCAGGCAAGGCAAGAATCATGGCCACCACTTCGGCATAGTTTTTCTGTCCGGAAGGAATCTGGTTGCCTTTGAGGTAATACTCATACATCAGTTCCTGCACTCGTCCTACCCACGGATTGTAGCGTGCCTGCCAGTAGGCTTGCTTTTCACGAAGGGTCTGTAAAATCTCGGGACGGATGGAAGCAAGCAGTTGCCGGTAATCTTCTTCTTTCAACAATGTAGCGGCATTGGAGAGCACATAGGGTAGCAGACCGAAATAGCCGGAGTAGCGGACGGCTGGTGAAACGGAGCGGATGCAAATCTGATAGGCCCAGAAGTTGGCTTCGGCCTCGCTGCTTATTCCCAACAGATGGGAATATTCATGGGCATAGGTGAACGGCCATTGCAAGGAAGGCAACTCACGGTTGAGCTGTGACTCGGCAAAGAAAGGGCCCATGTAGCCCAACACGCCGACACTGGAATAGGGTGTGTTGAACATGACTTGCTTGGGATGCTGGTAGCTTTTCGGTGAAGAAAGACCGAAGCGGGAGGGCACCTGGGCAAAGCGTTGCTTCACTTCTTTCTCGATGACCTCGTGCGAAGGAAAAGGCGACTGCGTGTAGGCTTGATTCAGGCGACGGGTATAGTCGGCCAGAAAGTGATGGAAGGTAGAATCCTGGTAAGCTACATATTCTAACGAGGAACGCGTAAAGAAGTCTTTCCGAAAATAATTGATTCCCCAACCCACGTAGAACCAGAGGTACACTCCTACCAGCAGCTCGGCTTCTGCACGCAAGGTCCACTTCCACCCTTTCTTTTTCTTCCAGCCCCACAGCGGTAGTCCGGCAAGGAGTACACACACGGCTACAAAAAAACATTCTTCCATGGAGAAGGGTATCCAGGAAACCAGGGCCGACAGGAAAGCAGACAAACCGGGATAAAGGTGACGGGCATACATCTCGCCCCAATCGGGCAAGAGGCGGCAAAGGAAGATGAAGCACACCCCCAAGGCCTCTGCGGTCCAACGTACGTAACGTAAGGGAAAACTTTTCATACACACAAAGTTATATGTTTTCAGACAAGGTGAAGGAAGTGACAAAGAAATTATATATTTTTGTAACACAGATTAATCATGAATTATACTTAGATAGAAATGGCTTTAAACTACATCTGGATTGCATTTTTCCTTCTGGCCTTCGTGGTGGCACTGGTTAAGCTCATATTTTTAGGCGACACGGACGTATTTCCGGAGATTATCAATTCTACTTTTGCTTCTTCCAAAACGGCGTTCGAAATCTCATTGGGGCTGACGGGGGTGTTGTCGCTCTGGCTGGGCATCATGAAGATTGGAGAAAAAGGGGGTGTTATCCAGCTTTTCGCCCGTCTGCTGAGTCCGCTGTTTTCGAAACTGTTTCCGGAAATCCCCAAAGGGCATCCGGTGACGGGAAGTATTTTCATGAACTTAGCGGCTAACATGCTGGGACTGGACAATGCGGCCACGCCGCTCGGCCTAAAAGCCATGGAGGGACTGCAGGAACTGAACCCGCGAAAGGATACAGCCAGCAACCCGATGATCATGTTTCTGGTGCTGAACACGTCGGGACTGACACTGATCCCCATCAGCATCATGGTATACCGAGCACAAATGGGAGCCGCACAACCCACGGACGTGTTTGTTCCGATTCTGTTGGCGACTTTCTTTTCGACGATGGCCGGCATCATTGCGGTTAGCCTGTACCAGCGCATCAACCTGCTGAACCGGACCATCCTGTTGTTTCTTGGTGGAGCCAGTCTACTCATTGCGGGCATCATCTGGCTATTCCTTCAGCTTAGCCGGGAACAGATTGACCTCTACTCTACGACCTTTGCCAATGTGTTTCTCTTTCTCGTCATCATCGGCTTTATCGTGTCGGGCATGCGAAAAAGAATCAATGTGTACGACGCATTCGTAGAAGGGGCCAAAGAGGGATTTTCTACTGCCGTACGCATCATTCCTTACCTGGTGGCCATCCTGGTTTCCATCGGTGTGTTCCGTGCTTCAGGCGCCATGGATTTTCTGATTCAGGGCATCGCCGGGGTAGTTCGGAGTTGCGGTATAGACGACCAATTTGTCGGCGCACTGCCCACGGCACTGATGAAGCCGCTGAGCGGTAGCGGGGCCCGCGGACTGATGGTGGATGCCATGAGCACCTACGGAGCCGATTCGTTTGTCGGCCGTCTGGCCTGCATCTTCCAGGGGTCGACGGATACTACATTTTATATTCTGGCGGTGTATTTCGGAAGCGTCAGCGTGACACGCACAAGGCATGCATTAAGTTGCGGACTGATTGCCGACTTTGCCGGAATACTGGCTGCCATTTTCATCGGATATTTATTTTTCAATTGATATAAGCTATGATTAGTTATCAGACAGAGGGCATAGACATGCCCGCCATCAAGAAGCGCGAAACGACCGCATGGATCAAAGCCGTGGCCGAAACTTACGGCAAGAAGGTAGGCGAAATCGCATACATCTTTTGCTCGGACGAGAAGATTCTGGAAGTAAACCGCCAGTATCTGCAGCATGATTATTACACGGACATCATTACATTTGACTACTGCGAAGGCAAGAAACTGTCGGGCGATTTGTTCATCAGTCTGGACACGGTACGCACCAACGCCGAACAGTTCGATGCCGCGTATGAAACGGAACTCTACCGCGTAATCATACACGGCATACTGCATCTTTGCGGCATCAATGACAAAGGGCCGGGAGAACGCGAAATCATGGAAGCCGCAGAAAACAAAGCGCTGGAAATGCGGAAAGATTTCATGTAATTCGTATTTTTGCAAAGGATTAAAAACATAAAAGCTAATGGATTTCAAGTATGATGTAATCGTAATCGGAGCCGGTCATGCCGGATGTGAAGCGGCGGCTGCGGCTGCCAATCTGGGCTCAAAGACCTGCCTGATTACAATGGACATGAACAAAATCGGGCAGATGAGCTGTAACCCGGCCGTAGGGGGTATTGCCAAGGGACAAATCGTCAGAGAGATTGACGCCCTGGGAGGATACATGGGACTGGTGACAGACAAGACCGCCATCCAGTTCCGTATGCTGAACCGTTCCAAAGGACCGGCCATGTGGAGTCCGCGCGCCCAGTGCGACCGAGGAAAATTTATCTGGGCCTGGAGAGAAATTCTGGAGAACCTGTCCAACCTGCATATCTGGCAAGATACGGTGGAAGAGTTGTTGGTGGAGAACGGCGAAGTGACCGGCGTGGTGACTTGCTGGGGAGTGACGTTTCATGCCAAATGCGTGGTGCTGACTGCCGGTACTTTCCTGAACGGTCTGATGCACATCGGACACAAGATGCTGGCAGGAGGACGCTGTGCGGAACCGGCATCGTATCACCTGACTGAATCCATCACCCGCCACGGCATTACGGCCGGACGCATGAAGACGGGTACTCCGGTGCGCATCGACGGAAAGAGCGTACACTTTGACCTGATGGACACACAGGACGGAGAGAATGATTTCCACCGCTTCTCGTTTATCAGCGAACCGCGCCACCTGAAACAGCTGCAATGCTGGACCTGCTTTACCAACGAAGAGGTGCACGACACGCTCCGGAAAGGGCTGGCCGACTCTCCCCTTTTCAACGGACAAATCCAGAGCATCGGCCCGCGTTACTGTCCGAGCATCGAGACCAAAATCGTGACCTTCCCCGACAAACCGCAACACCAGCTGTTCCTGGAACCGGAAGGTGAAACCACACAGGAACTTTACCTGAACGGCTTCTCTTCTTCACTCCCGATGGACATCCAGCTGGAGGCGCTGAAGAAGATTCCTTGCTTCAAGGACCTGGTGGTGTACCGTCCGGGATATGCCATCGAATACGACTACTTCGACCCGACACAGCTGAAGCATACACTGGAATCGAAGGTGGTGAAAAACCTGTTCTTTGCCGGACAGGTGAACGGCACAACCGGATACGAAGAAGCCGGCGGACAGGGTATCATTGCAGGTATCAACGCGCACCTGAACTGCCACGGCGGCGAGCCATTCGTGCTGGGACGCGACGAAGCTTACATCGGTGTACTGATTGACGACCTGGTGACCAAAGGCGTGGATGAGCCGTACCGTATGTTTACTTCAAGAGCGGAATACCGCATCTTGCTCCGTCAGGATGACGCCGACATGCGACTGACCGAACGGGCTTATCAGCTGGGACTGGTGAAGGCCAACCGCTACGAAATCCTGCAAAAGAAACGGGCCGAAATAGACCGCATCGTAAACTTCGTAAGCACCTTCTCCGTGAAGGCCGAAAAGATAAACGATGCCCTCGAAAAGTTAGGAACGGCTCCGCTTACTCACGGATGCAAGCTGGTTGACTTAATCAGCCGTCCGCAGATTACGATTGAAAATATCGCTCCTTATATCCCCGCCTTCCAGGCAGCACTCGACAAAATCGAGGACCGAAAAGAAGAGGTAATTGAGGCAGCCGAAATCCGCATCAAGTACAAAGGCTACATCGACCGGGAGCGTACGATTGCCGACAAGATACACCGGTTGGAGTCCATCCGAATCAAAGGAAAGTTTGACTACGCGAACCTGCAGTCCCTGTCGACCGAAGCCCGCCAGAAGCTGGTGAAGATAGACCCGGAAACCCTGGCACAAGCCAGCCGCATCCCCGGCGTATCACCGAGCGACATCAACGTGCTGTTAGTGCTTTTGGGACGATAAAGCAGGCATGTTTCACGTGAAACAATTTGTTTAAGGAACACACATAAAATACTGGATATGAATAAAGAAACATTAAAGAAAAACCTTCGAGAAATACCCGATTTCCCCAAGCCCGGAATTCTGTTCTACGACGTCACTACCCTGTTCAAAAATGCGGAATGCTTGCAGGGCATGATAGACGAACTGTATGAGCTGTACAAGGACAAAGGGATTACCAAAGTGGTAGGTATCGAGTCCAGAGGATTCATCTTGGGAGGTGCCTTGGCGGCCCGCTTAGGAGCCGGATTCATCATGGCCCGCAAGCCCGGAAAGTTGCCGGCTGAAGTCATTGAAGAAACTTACGCCAAGGAGTATGGGACCGACACCATACAGCTTCACAAGGATGCCATCAGCAAAGACGACGTAGTGTTATTGCACGACGACTTGCTGGCTACGGGCGGCACCATGGCAGCAGCTTACCGACTGGTAAAACGCTGCGGCGTGGAGAAAGCGTACGTCAACTTCGTCATCGAACTGAAAGGCTTGAACGGAAGAAAGGCCTTCGAAAAGGACGTAGAAGTCACTACCCTTTTAGAACTATAAAACGAGACGAATCCCTTGCAGAAAGGGAAACAACTGTGCAGCCTTCTTTGCAGGAAACTTCTCCTCAAAGAAGGCTGTATTCACCTTGACAAGAACCCAACGACATGGAAGAAATAGAAAAGACAAACAGCACCAGTGAATACCTGAAAGGAATCGTATTGAACCTTCCGGAAGGTCCGGGCATCTACCAATACCTGAACAAGGAAGGGGTCATCATCTACGTGGGAAAAGCCAAGAATCTGAAGCGCCGTGTCTATTCTTATTTTTCCAAGGACCACCAGTCGGCCAAGACACGCATGCTGGTTTCCAAGATTGCCGACATCCGCTACATCGTGGTGAACTCGGAAGAGGATGCCCTGCTGCTGGAGAATAACCTAATCAAAAAATACAAGCCGAGATACAACGTGCTGCTGAAGGACGACAAGACCTACCCTTCCATCTGCATCAGCAACGAGTATTTCCCACGTATCTACAAGACCCGGAAGATTATTCGCGACGGTTCGAATTACTTCGGTCCGTACAGCCACGTGCCTTCCATGATGGCCTTGCTGGAGCTGATTAAAAAGCTGTATCCGCTCCGTACCTGCCACCTGGCACTGACGCCCGAAAACATTGCGCAAGGAAAGTTCAAGGTCTGCCTGGAATACCACATCAAGAACTGTAAAGGGCCCTGCATCGGGAAGCAGTCGCACGAAGAATACATGCAGCAGATAGCACAGGCAAGGGAGCTGTTGAAAGGCAATACCCAGAAGGTAAGCAATGCGCTGATGGAGGAAATGAAACGCCTGGCAGAAGAGATGAAGTTTGAGGAAGCACAAAAACTCAAGGAGCAATACATGCTCATTGAAAGCTATCGCGCCAAGAGTGAAGTGGTGAGTTCGGTGCTTCATCACATTGACGTATTCTCCATAGAAACGGACGAGAATACGGCGTACATCAACTACCTGCACATTACCAACGGATGCATCAACCAGGCCTTCACCTTCGAATACAAGGTGCGCATGAACGAGAGCAAGGAGGAGTTGCTGCAGTTGGGTATCGTGGAAATGCGCGAACGCTATAAAAGCACGTCGAAGGAAATCATCGTACCTTTTGAACTGGATATGGAAATGAACGGCGTGACGTTCACGATTCCTAAAAAGGGCGAGAAAAAGCACTTGCTCGACCTTTCGCTGATGAACGTGAAGCAGTATAAAGTGGACCGTCTGAAGCAGGCCGAGAAACTGAACCCAGAGCAGCGGAGCGTGCGGCTGATGAAAGAAATCCAGGCACAGTTGCAACTGGAGAAAATGCCGAACCACATTGAGTGTTTTGATAACTCCAACATTCAGGGGTCGGATGCAGTGGCTGCCTGCGTGGTGTTCAAGAAAGCCAAACCCAGCAAAAAAGACTACCGGAAATATCTTATCAGAACGGTGGTGGGACCGGACGATTATGCCTCCATGCAGGAGGTGGTACGCCGCCGCTACAGCCGCATTCTGGAAGAGCAAGGCGAACTGCCCGACCTGATTCTGACGGATGGAGGAAAAGGACAGATGGAAGTAGTAAGGCAGGTGATAGAAGACGAGCTGCACCTGCAGATTCCCATTGTGGGACTTGCCAAGAACAACCGTCACCGTACGTCGGAAGTGCTATTTGGATTTCCACCGCAGACACTCGGCATCAAACAAGGCACTCCCCTTTTCCATCTGCTGGAAAATATCCAGGATGAGGTGCACCGCTTTGCCATCACCTTCCATCGGGAAAAAAGAAGCAAAAGCCAGATAGCCTCTGCACTCGACCATATCAAAGGTATCGGCGACAAGCGGAAAACAGCCCTGCTGAAAACATTCAAGAGTGTGGCCCGCATCCGGCAAGCCAGCCTGGAAGAGATTGCAGAAGTGATTGGAGAAAGTGCAGCGAAAAGCGTCAAGGAATCACTATCAGAATCCAAATAATTTGCTATTTTTGTAGAAACAAGACGAATCACATGAGAGTAGTTATACAGCGCGTGACACACGCATCCGTGACCATTGACGGAATTTGTAAATCGGCCATCAAAGAAGGCTTCATGATTCTGCTCGGCATTGAAGCAGCCGACTCGCAGGAAGATGCAGACTGGCTCTGCAAGAAGATTGTCAACCTCCGTGTTTTTGACGATGAGAATGGCGTAATGAACAAGTCCATTTTAGATGTGCAGGGAGAAATCCTGGTGGTAAGCCAGTTCACACTGATGGCTTCAACCAAGAAGGGAAACCGCCCCTCTTACATCCGGGCTGCCGGACATGAAATTGCCGTTCCTCTGTACGAATACTTCTGCAATGAATTGAGCATTGCTCTGGGAAAAGAAGTGGGAACCGGTGAGTTCGGGGCCGACATGAAGGTAGAATTATTGAACAACGGACCGGTGACCATCTGCATGGACACCAAAAATAAGGAATAACCATGACACTGGAAGAAGCACAGAAGACCGTAGACGAATGGATAAAAACGTACGGAGTAAGGTACTTCAGTGAGCTGACCAATATGGCTGTGCTCACAGAAGAAGTGGGTGAACTGGCACGCATCATGGCACGCACCTACGGCGACCAGTCGTTCAAAGCAGGCGAAAAAACGGACTTGGGCGATGAAATGGCCGACGTGCTCTGGGTGTTGCTCTGTCTGGCCAACCAGACGGGTGTGGACCTGACGGAAGCGTTCAGAAAGAACCTGGAGAAGAAAACCAACCGAGACAAGGAAAGACATAAAAACAACCCTAAACTATAAAGAATATGAATCCTAATCACGAACATGCGTGCGGATGCGAACATACGCACGAAGAAGAGAACCAGTACAACAAGTACGAAGATGCGTTGAGCAAATATCAAACGAATCTGAAGGACGATGAAATCGCGGAAAAAACAGCCCGACTCATCGAAAAGCACCTGGAAGAAAACAATACGAAGGAAGTAAAGAAATTTCTTTTCAATTGTATTGACTTGACTACGCTGAAATGTACAGACAGCGACACAAGTGTGATGAAGTTCACAGAGAAGGTCAATGAATTTGTCGACCGCTACCCTGACCTGAAGAACGTGGCAGCTATCTGTGTATATCCCAACATGGCTGAAATCGTCAACGATACACTGGAAGCAGACGACGTGAAGATTGCCTGCGTATCGGGAGGCTTCCCTTCATCACAGACCTTCATTGAGGTGAAAGTGGCCGAAACGGCCATGGCTATTCATAGCGGTGCAGACGAAATAGACATCGTGATTTCTGTGGGCAAATTCCTGAGCGGTGACTACGAAGGTATGTGCGATGAAATCGAAGAACTGAAAGAAGTATGCGGTGACAAGCACTTAAAAGTAATCCTGGAAACCGGCGCATTGGGAAGTGCTTCAAATATCAAGAAAGCTTCTATCCTATCTATGTATTCAGGTGCTGACTTTATCAAGACTTCTACCGGATTTTCCAAGGCAGGCGCTACGTTTGAAGATATTAAATTATTCTCTGAACACATCGGTGAGAGTGTGCGGATGAAAGCAGCAGGCGGAATCAAGTCCTTCGAGGATGCAGAGGAATTCTTACGTCTGGGCGCAAAGCGCCTGGGTACCAGCCGGATCGTAAAACTGGCAAAAGCAGAGAAGGAGAAGCTGAATGGAAATAAAGACACTGATACAGACAGCTATTGATGCACTGCCCAATTCTTACGTGCCATATTCCCAGTTTCACGTAGCTGCAGCGCTTCTGTGCAAGGACGGAACTGTGTATACAGGAAACAATATTGAAAATGCGTCCTATACTCCGACAGTCTGCGCGGAGCGGTGCGCGTTTTTCAAGGCGGTTGGTGACGGAAAACGGGAGTTTGAAGCCATCGTGATCTGCGGCGGGTTACATGGCGTGATCACCGATTAC
>ERZ832522.2951-NODE-2951-length-19683-cov-3.612747_pt1 | contig 19683 bp, 10 predicted proteins | sample MGYA00519951_ERZ832522 | MGnify/ENA primary metagenome ERZ832522 (study PRJEB31850, sample SAMEA3708728) | human gut metagenome | biome: human gut; feature: human-associated habitat; material: faeces | place: China | collected 2014 ... | reverse complement strand
GATCCATCGCGGTCTGCGCAATCTGCTTGTAGACGACGTCGCGATCCAGCTCGCCGCTTTCAACGTCGCTCTTGGCGCTGATGCCCAGGGACTTCTGGAAGTCTTCTTCGTTGGCGATGGCGACATCGACGTACTTGGTCAGCTCGCTCATGACTTCCTTGGCTTCCTTGCCGTACTTCCACAGGTTCTTGCGGTAGTTCAGGTCGCAGGAAACGGTCACGCCCATCTCCTTGGCAGCCTTGACAGCGGCGAGGGACAGGTCAGCGGCAGACTGGGAAATCGCCGGGGTGATGCCGGTGATATGGAACCAGGTCGCGCCATCGAAAATCTTCTTCCAATCGAAGGTATCGACCGGAGCCTTGGCGATGCAGGAATCCGCGCGGTCATAAACGACCTTGGACGGACGCTGGTTGGAGCCGGTCTCCAGGAAGTAGATGCCCATGCGGCCATCCATCATCTTGATGTTGGAAACGTCCACGCCGAAGCTGCGGACGTCGCGCAGGCAAGCCTCGCCGATCGCGTTGTTCGGCAGAGCGGTAACGAAAGCAGCATCCATGCCGTAGTTGGCAAGGGAAACAGCCACGTTCGCCTCGCCGCCGCCAAAGGTGGCTTCAAGGGACGGGCTCTGGAAGAAGCGCTCCAGCGCGGGGCTCTTCAGACGGAGCATGATCTCACCGAGAGTAACAATACGAGCCATTGTCAATCACTCCTGAATTTATATTTGAGCAGGCACGGTAAGGAAAAACGCGCACTGACTCATTTTCTGACCTTATTATACACGATGCGCATGCGCAAATCAAGACATCAGACCAATAAAGAGCGAAACTTGCCGATTTAAGCAGAAATGAACGGAAATGACCGGGTAAGTTTCGTTTAAAATGCGGAATATATCAAAAGAAGCGGGTGTATTTTGAAAGGAGGGCGGCCGGGGCATCCGACGCTTGTGAATAGGGGAGAGGGGAAAGAGGCATGATGAAGGACAGAGGGAGGCGGCGCAGGCGGTGCTTCCTGTATTTTCCTTGCCACATAAAGGAATCTATGTTATAATGGCAAGCGGGTCTGCTTGAAAAGCAGAATTTTTTTCCGGTGAAAAAGCGGTTGTCCGCTATCAACCATATATTATGGGAGGGCTTAAACATGCCTCTGCAAAACGAGTATAACAAGGATACGATTAAGGAATCCATTCTCAACAAGCTGCTGCGCTACTATGGCTGCACCATCGAAGACGCAACGCCTAAGCAGGTTTATGCGGCGGTTGCCAGCACGGTGCGTGACCAGATCATGCTCAAGTGGCGTTTTGAGAAGGAAGCACGCCGCAGTGAAAAGGCGAAGCGTCTTTACTATCTCTCGATTGAGTTCCTGACGGGACGCTGGCTGCACAACAACCTGCTCAACCTCTGCTCTACCAAGGAATACGAAGAGGCGTTTGAAGAGCTGGGTCTGACTCTGCGCGGTGTGCTTCATGAGGAGCCGGAACCTGCGCTGGGCAACGGCGGTCTGGGACGTCTGGCTGCCTGCTTCCTGGATTCTCTGGCGACGCTGAATCTGCCGGCGATGGGCTGCACCATCCGCTATGAGTACGGTCTGTTCCGTCAGCGCATTGTAGACGGTCAGCAGGTCGAGGTTCCGGATGAGTGGCTGACCTACGGCAATGCGTGGGAAATCCCGACGCAGCGCGACGCGGTTGAGGTCTGCTTCGGCGGTCAGCTGGTCGAAAACTGGGTCGGCGGCAGAAACTACATCACCGTCAAGAACACGGAGAATGTCATCGCCGTGCCGTATGATCTGCCGATTCTCGGCTATGGCAGCGACGTTGTCGATCGTCTGCGCACGTGGAGTGCTGTTCTGCCGCAGAACTTCAACCTGGAGAAGTTCTCCGCCGGCGATTACAACGGCTCTACCGAGGACAGCAATTCCATCGCGGCGCAGATTTCCAAGGTGCTTTATCCGGAGGACAACACCTATAACGGCAAGAAGCTGCGCCTGATGCAGGAATACTTCCTGGTCAGCGCAACGCTCCAGTATGCCATCAAGGACTTCAAGCGCGTCTACGGCACGGACATGAGCCAGCTGCCGGAGAAAGTCGCTTTCCACATCAACGATACGCATCCGGCGATGGTTATTCCGGAGCTGATGCGCATTCTCGTGGACGAGGAGCGTCTGCCGTGGGAAGAAGCGGAGCGCATCACGCAGGCGACTGTCGCTTACACCAACCACACCATCATGGCGGAAGCGTTGGAAAAGTGGCCGGAGAGCATGGTGAAGGAGACCCTGCCGCGCATCTATTCCATCATGCAGGAGCTGAACCGCCGTCTCTGCCAGAAGCTGTTTGATGCTTTCCCGGGACAGTGGGACCGCATCGGTCATATGGCGATTCTCGCCTACGATCAGGCGCACATGGCGAATATGTGTGTTGCGTATTCTCACGCGGTCAACGGCGTTTCTCAGCTGCATGGCGAAATTCTCAAGCACACGACGTTTGCGGATTATTACTCCATCATGCCGGAGAAGTTCTACGCGATTACCAACGGCATCACGCCGCGCCGCTGGCTGATGCTTGCCAATCCGGGTCTGTCCGAGCTGCTAGATGAAACCATCGGTCAGGGCTGGCGCAAGGATTTGATGGAGCTGGAGAACCTGCTCCCGTTCGCGGACGACGCGGCTTTCATCGAGAAGTTCGCCGCCGTCAAGAAGGAAAACAAGGAGCGTTTCAGCCGCTGGATTTACCGTCATCAGGGCATCGAGCTGGATCCGACGATGATGTTCGACGTGCAGGTCAAGCGTCTGCATGAGTATAAGCGTCAGCTGCTCAACGCGCTGCACATCCTCGTGCTGTACAACCGCATCTGCGACGATCCGAACTACACGATGGTGCCGCGCACCTTCATCTTCGGCGCAAAGGCGGCTCCGGGCTATCGCCGCGCCAAGGAAATCATCCACTTCATCAACGTGCTTGCCGCGAAGGTTGCTTCTCACGAGCGTGCCAGCAAGATGATCCGCATCGTCTTCCTCCAGAACTACAACGTATCGACGGCGGAAATGCTGATTCCGGCGAGCGAGGTCAGCGAGCAGCTCTCCACCGCGTCCAAGGAAGCCAGCGGCACGGGCAACATGAAGTTCATGATGAACGGCGCCGTGACCATCGGTACGCTGGACGGCGCGAACGTGGAAATCGCGGATTTGGTCGGCGAGGACAACTGCTACATCTTCGGCATGCGTTCCAACGAGGTCGAGGCTCTGTATGCGGCGGGAACGTATCGTTCGCTGGATATCTATGAGACGAACGCGGAACTCCGCCGTGCACTCAATATGATGTTTGACGGCAGCCTGACGCCGGAGAACCCGAAGATGTTCGAGGGTCTGTACCGTGCGCTGGTCTTCAGCGACAACGGCGGCATGGCGGACCCGTATCTGGTGCTGAAGGACTTCGGTTCTTACCAGCAGGCGCAGAGCCGTCTGGGCACGGATTATCTCGACCAGAAGGCATGGACGCGCAAGGAGATCATCAACGTCGCCAAGAGCGGCATCTTCTCCTCTGACCGCACGATTCGCGAATACAACGACCTGATCTGGCATCTGACTCCGCTCACCAAGAAGCACTGACGTTTATACACGCGCGAAAGCGCGTCAGCTCCCTCGAAAGAGGGGGCTTTTTGATTTTCAGGGAAGAAAATGGAAAGAACATTCGTTTTTATCATAGACAATGATGCTTCGCTGAACTTATGATACTGTATGTTTTATTGGGAAAGGCGGATGAATCAATGAAACGCATCGGAATTCTCGGAATGCTTTTGATGAGCATGATTTTCACTTGCTGTACGGCTTGGGCGGACGGCGGCAACGCCTATGCGGTCGTGCATAATCCTGACGCCGCAGATCGGCTGAATTTGCGCGCTGCGCCGAACAGGGAAGCGGAATCGCTGGGCAGGTATTACAACGGCGTTGAGGTTCAAATCCTTGAAGAACTGAACAACGGATGGGTTCGTGTTCGAATCGGCAATCGCGGAGTGATCGAAGGGTATATGATGAAGGCATATCTGCAATATGACAACACGCAGGCAATTGCGACCGCTATGCCGACGTATACCTCTACAAGCAGCGCGTGGGAGCTTTATCAATCCCGCGATGTAAACGGAGCTTATGACATGTATGGCTATGGCGAAACGGTGACGCTTCTGGGCTTTACGTCGAAATGGTGGCACGTTCAGATTCGGGAATATACCGGCTTTGTATCGGCTGACTGTTCGGTGCTGGAACAGCGGACGGGCAATTACTACGACGGCTATGCGACGGCGCGGGTTCATAATCCGATTTCGACGGATCGACTGAATCTGCGCGTGGAAAAAACGGAGAACAGTGCGTCGCTCGGCAAATATTACAATGGATGCATGGTTGCAATCGTTCAAAAAGGGAATGACGGATGGAGCAGGGTTCGAATCGGCAACCTTGAAGGATATATGCGGAATGAATTCCTCGATTTTAACACGCCCAAAGACCAGCAAACCGAAATGCTGCCCAAAGTGACGATTCAAAATCTCAATGGGCAGGGTGCTAATCTGCGAAGACAAGCTTCGACCCATGTTAACGCGGTGGCACTGTATCCGAACGGAACGCAGGTTTATGTGCTGGGCATAGCGGGAGAATGGTGCCATGTGCTGATTGACGGGGAGATCGGCTTTATGATGACCCAATATCTTGTGCCCCGACTCAGCTTTGAATCGACCAGATAAGAAACATGAAGCGCAGATAGAGAAATGAAAAGCTGATGGATTTGGATAAATTCAAAATATGGGGTTGACAAATCGTCTTATATGGTTTAAGATAGAGTCAACACCAAGCAAGCGGGAGGCAAAACCCTTATGAATGCTGCGAGAACGAACATGTTCTATTTTAGCCTGTATTATCGCGAGAATACGGGCTGTTTGCATTGCAATTCATAAAAGCGGTTCCACCGATTGCAGCGCGGCCCTTTCACGGAAACGAAAGGGCCGCTTCTTTTATATGTATAATCAAGTGACAAACTGTCAAATGCATAAAGGGCGGAAAAGGAGAAGAAAACCATGATTGTCATTTTGAAGCCGGGCGCACAGAAAGCGCGCGTTGAATCTTTGATGGAGCAAATTCGGAATCAGGGCGTCGATATCCATTACAGCCAGGGCGCAACGGAAACGATTCTCGGTCTGGTAGGTGACACGACGCATGTTGACGAGGATTGGCTGCGTGCAAGCGATATCGTTGAGGATGTGCGCCGGGTTTCCGAACCCTATAAACTCGCGAATCGCCGCTTCCATCCGAGGGACACGCATGTCAATGTCGTGGGAAGGATCATTGGGGAAGGGACGTTTGCGGTTATCGCGGGTCCCTGCTCGGTGGAGAGCGAGGAACAGTTGGTTTCCATCGCACAGGATGTAAAGGCAAGCGGCGCAACCTGTCTGCGCGGCGGCGCGTTTAAGCCGCGTACATCGCCATACTCTTTTCAGGGGCTGGAGAATGAAGGACTGCGTCTGCTGATGGAAGCAAAGAAAGCGACGGGGCTTCCGATCGTGACGGAGATTATGAGCGAAAGCCAGCTGGACGATTTTGCCGACGTGGATGTGATTCAGGTCGGGGCGCGCAATATGCAGAATTTTCGTCTGCTCAAGGCACTTGGTCACAGCCAAAAACCGATTCTGCTCAAACGGGGACTCAGTGCGACCATCGAGGAATGGCTGATGAGCGCGGAATATATTTTGGCTGGCGGAAACCCGAATGTCATCCTTTGCGAACGCGGCATTCGCACGTTTGAAAAGATGATTCGCAACAACCTGGATATTTCTGCAATTCCGCTCATCAAGCAGAAATCGCATCTGCCGGTGATTGTCGATCCATCGCATGCGGCGGGCATCGCATGGATGGTTCAGCCGCTGGCGAGAACAGCGATTGCCGCCGGTGCGGATGGTTTGATGGTCGAGGTTCACAACAACCCGAAGGAAGCTCTTTGCGACGGCGCGCAGTCGCTTGACCCAAAACAGTTTGACGCGATGATGACGGACGTTAAACGCCGCGTTGCGTTTGAAGAAAAGACATTGCTCTGAGTTTGAATGAAGAAAAATTGTTGGTTTTATTTTCGCCAAAACTCTGCGGTTGAAACGCCGCCGACCCAATTGAAATAGCGATCCGTTTCCTGCCATGTTTCCATAGACATGGCAGTTTCTTTTTTCAGCGCCTGCAAAGCGCGCGCCTTTCCGACGAATTCGCTGAGGTAATCATAGTTGTTTTGCAGCTGTAAGCAGGTAACGTGCGCCATGATGGGGCATGCTTCCGAAAACCTGCTCTTTATATAAATTTCCTTCAGCGGAGCAGGGTCGTACGATACGAAGCAGGGTCTCAGTACGGTTTTGCCGGGGGAGAGGTAGAGCATCGTGTAGGACGCGATGCCGGAGACACCGTCATCCATGCAGCCTGAACTGCCGATGCTGTCGATGATGAGGTTGTTGAGCACATAGTGCGCAGGGTTATGGCTGTGTCCGCAGATGATGTGCGTGGGTTGAGTAAATTGCATGCTTTGCAGCCGTGAAAGAGCCTGATTGTAATCGTCGATGGGGAAACGGTCTTCATCGGGCATGGCATGACAGAAGGTTACGCCGTCAATCATCAGCGATTTTGGGAACGTGATTTCTTCTTCGGAGAGCTGCTTGACATTAAACTCAAGCGAGGCGAAATTTGCGCCTGCGTATCCCGGATCATGCCGCATAGCAGATAAAACATATCGTTCGTGATTTCCATGCAGGCAGATGGCATTTTCCTGCTTGAGCAAATCGAGCGTTTCCCGCGGTGCGGGTCCAAGATTGATTTGGTCGCCGAGCGAAATGATTCGATCCGGCTTATGTTTTTTGCGAATGTCTTTTAAAATCGCTTCAAGAGCGAGAATGTTTGAGTGGATATCTGCGACAAGCGCAATGGATTGCATAGGACAATTCCTCCGATGCGAATGATGGTCAAAGTAACGGTTTTATGCTATAATTCAATAACAGCATGCGAAAGTCCTGCCGATGCAATGTTTCACGTGAAACATTGCGGACGGGCGGATATGCGGGGAATTGTTTCACGTGAAACAAAGATGAGGAAAGATGCACGAGTGTTTCACGTGAAACATTCGGAAAGGAAATGCGCGATGAAGATATTGACGGCAAGACCGCACAGACTGCTGGGCGAATGCGTGCGCAGACTGGGAGAAAAGATGGAACAGGGACAAAGCTGCATGTTCCTTGTTCCGGCACAGTACACCTTGCAGGCAGAAATCGAAATCATGGACAGACTGGGCATATCCGGCTCGTTTCTGATTGATGTGCTGTCGCCGAAAAGGCTGCAATCACGTGTGTTTGAATTGGCGGGACTTCCGGAAAGAACCATTTTTGATGAGCGCGGAAAGTGCATGGTTCTCAGCGCGCTGATTGAGGAGGACAAGGAGCAACTGACGGTATACCGAGGTGCGGCAGAAAACGCGGCGAACGGTTTTACCGAGCGTGTTTCCAATATCATCGCGTCGCTCAAAAGAAGCGAATTGACGGCGGAAGAAGTCCTGATGGCAGCTGAAAAAATGGGAGAGGGAAACACAGCTGCCGAAAAGCTGAAGGATATCGGACGCATCTATGCGGCGTATGAGCAGCGCATGGCGGATGAATTGGCGGATGCGGAGGATATCTCGCGGGAAATGTGTATGCGATTTGAGCGTTCAGGCGTTCTCAAGGGACAGCATATTTTTGTTTATGGATTCGACATGATTACGCCGACATTTGCCGCGCAGATGCTCAGCATGGCTCCGGTTTGTGAATCGCTGACATTGGCGGTGGAAACAGATGTCAATGCCGCGCCGGATGGAAGGTTGTTTGCGCCGGTCAATTACAGCTTGGAACGCCTGTCCAAAATGGCGGCTGAAAAAGGTGTGCCCATTGAACGGGAAGCATTGAATCAGGAATTGGACGCCCCGGAGGATATTCGTATTTTGGAGAAGGGACTGTATGCGCTGGGCGCAGAACCGTCGAAGCGTCAGCCGACCTGTATAGAATTGTGTGCCGCAAGCGGCAAGCGTCAGGAGGTGCATCTTGCGGCGGCACGCATGCGGCATCTTGCGGCGGCAGGGGAGAGCGTATCGCAGATGGCGGTCGTCTATCCGAAGGGGAGCGGCTATGCGCCGCTTCTGCAAAGCATTCTGCCGATGTACGGCTTGGAAGCATATGCCGCGGAAAAGCGACAGGCAGGGGCACACCCAATCAGCCGTTTTCTGCTCTGCGCATTGTCGGTTCTTTCAAACGGCTGGCGGCTGAACGATGTATTGGAATGTGCGCAAACGGGCTTTCTGGGCATTACGCAGGAGGAAACTGACAAGCTCTGCGCTTATTGCGAAGGCGCGGACGTGCGCGGCGACGCACTCAAAAGACCGCTTCGTTATCCGCGCGGTGTGACAGAGGAAGAACTGGATGCGCTGGAAGAAAGCCGCGAGAAGATTGCCGCACCGCTGCTTGCGCTGCAAAAAGATTTGAGCCGCGCACAAACGGCGGATGATACGATACAGGCAATTCTCAAACTGCTTGAAGGTGTGAAAGCCTATGAAACGCTGGAAAATATGCGGGATGAATTGAATCACATCGGCATGACGTCCGAAGCGCAGGATTGCGCACAGGTTTGGAATATGCTGATGGAAACGCTCGATCAGCTGCATACGCTGCTTGGCGGACGTGCTGTTCCGGCGAAAATCGTACAAAATTTGCTCGGAAATGGTTTGGCAGCATTGGAGCTTGCCGCTCTGCCGCCTGCGGACGGCGCAATAATCTGCGGAGAAATCGGCAACGTCAGAACAGCGCAGGTAGACACGCTGTTCGCTGTCGGCATGAATGATATGCCGCCTGCCGCAGACAGCGGACTCCTGACGCCTCAGGAACAGCAGGAAGCGGCGCAAATCAGCGGCGCATATCTGGGTATGACGCCGCAGGAGAGCGCGGCTCTGGGTCAGCTTGATGAATTGAAAACCCTGACGGGAGCTAAAAAGAGAATTGTCATTTCTTACGCACTTGCGGATGAAACCGGAAGGGCACTTCGAGAGGGAACAGCCGTGCAGTCGCTCAGGCGGCTGTTCCCCATGATGCCTGTCGGCGGCGGATTGGCGCAGGAGGAAAGAAAAGCCATGCTCTGCGCTCAAACACCGGCACTTGAGGCACTGGCTGTCGAGCTATCTGAGTCTGCGGACGGACGACATCCGCTTGATGAAGTTTATATGGAAGCTGCCGTGGCACTTTCAGCGACGAAGGAAGGAGAAAAGAGGCTCTTTTCTGTGACGCGGGGATTGGGCGAGCCGCCGGTCAAGCGTCTGGATGCGATGCAGGCGCGCGGACTCTACGGGCGTCCGGTCAGCAGCGTGTCGCGTCTGGAAACGTTTGCGCAATGCCCCTATAAGCATTTTGTCCGCTATGGTCTTGCGCCCAAGGAAGAGCAGCGTCCCGGCGTAGATATTGCGGAATTGGGCACAATCTATCATGAGGCGGCAGAGCAGTTCACGCGCATGGTCACAGAGCTTCCTGAATTTCCGAATATATCACAAGAGGTGTGCGACAAGTTGATGGACGAGGCGGTTGCGCCGCTGATTGACGAATGGCGGGCGTCGCCGCTGGGAGAAAGCAAACGGGGAGAAGCCGTCGCGCGAAGAATTCGCCGAACGGCAAAACGAACGGCACGCAATATCATCAGCCAATACGCGGACAGCAGCTTTAAGCCGATGCAGATGGAATTTGTCTTTGGTCAGAATGGAATTTCACCGATTCTGCTGGAGTTGGCGGATGGCACCTTTGTCTATTTGCAGGGCAGAATCGACCGTATAGACATGACGGCAGATGGCGCGGTGCGCATTATCGACTATAAGAGCGGCGGAAAGAAGTTTGATCCGACGCTGGTTTATTGGGGCTTGCAGCTGCAGCTGCTGCTGTATATGGCGGCGGCTGTTGCGCGGATTCCCGAATCGCGCGCGGCGGGCTTCTTCTATTGCAGGGTAGCGGATCCGACCGTAAAAACGGAAATACGCATGAAAGAAGAAGTTGAAAAGCAGATTGCCAAAAAGCTGGCTCTTTCGGGAATTACATTGAGCGATGTATCCATCCTGCGTGCGCAGGGCGGCGCACAGGCGGGCATGGTGACCAAAGACGGGAAGCCCAACGGACGGTATGCGTCATCTATGGTGACGGATGAAGGCATGGAGCATCTGATTGCGTTTGCGCGAAATAAGGCAACAACGCTGGCGGGGGATATTTACGCCGGTATAATCGACGATTCTCCCTACGAGCGCGGCTCGCTCAATGCCTGCCAGAACTGCGACTATGCGCCGATATGCACATTTGATCCGGAACGCAAGCCGCGGCGGCGTCTTTCGGCAAAAACACTCGATGACCTGCTTTAAAAGCAGAGAAACGCTTTTGCAGCCGAATCAAATCAAGCTGACCTGAATGGCAAAAACAAGAATTTCGGTTCGTTTTTCATTGCATGAAGGGCTATTCTCTTTCTTTCGGAGGGGAATAGCTTTTTATGTTGCTTGACGAAAATGGCAAATCATCCACAGACGGAGAAGAATTGTGGATAAGTAAGGGCGAATTTTGCGGGCGGAAATTTGAAATAACAGCAAAAATAAATAAATCGCGCATTTAAAACATACATGAAAACTGTTCGTTTCGGGAGAAAAAATGCGCGTTCAATAGCAACAGACGAATGTATAGATATTCCGACAATGTATAAAAATACAGCCCCTCAAACGAGGAGCTGTTTGAATAAGAGAGCTTTAGTGGCTGCGATAGTAGTTGATGAGGCAACCGTCGGCGATAATCTGGCGTTCATCCTCGGTCAGCGCACCGGTGGAAACGCTGGTCTTTTTTACGCTTCCGTTCGGACTGACGACATAGGCGTCAAAGGCTTCCTTTCCGGTCAGAATCGCATGGCGGATACCCGGAACAAAGACCCAATCGCCCAGCGCATAATCCTCCGGAGAGGCGGTCAGCAGCGGAGCCATGCCCCAGTTGATGCAGTTGGAGCGATAGCGTTTGGTCGCGTATTCCTTTGCGATATTCGCGCAGGCGCCCAGCACGCGCTGACAGCTTGCCGCCTGCTCGCGGGCAGAGCCGTCGCCCGGCTTGTTGGCGTAGATGGTCGAGCCGATGACGGTATCGGCGGGCTTATTGGCAATGCCCGCCTGATTCAGCGCGGCATAGACGGCAAGAACCTCTTGCGGAAGCGGTTCGCCCTTTTCGCGCGCGGTTTCGATAGCGTGTACGGCTTTTGCATGACCGACATATGCGGGATCCTTGCGGGAGAGCGCGAACTCAGCCAGACGCAGCGGATTGGAACGGTAAGAGGAGGTTTCGCCGGAGGGAATCAGCTCGTCTGTTGTGGTGACCGGATCGGTAATGTAGGAAACGACCTTGACCAGCAGGTCGTCGGAGAGAGCCGGCTGTTCGGGCCAGTCCTTGATGTTCGGACCCATGCGCAGTTCATGCTCCGGTTCGGGCCTGCCGAATCCATTGTAAACGCGCTTTTCGTAAACGCTTCCGTCAAAGAAATACTGCGGATGCGTATAGGAAATATCCAAATCTGTTGCAGCGGTCAGGCGGCCGCCGTTGACAGCCGTTGCAGCGATGGAGCGTGCGTCCATGAGCGCGACGCCTGCCATCTGCCCTTCGCCGGGCTTGCTGCCCTCGCGGTTGGGGAAATTGCGCGTCGTATGGCGGATAGAGAACTCTCCGTTTGCAGGGGTGTCGCCTGCGCCGAAGCACGGGCCGCAGAAGCACTCGCGGATGATTGCGCCCGCAGAAGCGATATCGGTCAGCGCGCCGTTCTTCATCAGCTGGATGTAGGCGGGCATGCTTCCCGGATAGACGCTCATCTTGAATTCGCCGTTGCCGCAGCTCCTGCCGCGCAGGATATCCGCGACCGCGCATACATTGTCAAATGTTCCGCCGGAGCAGCCCGCGACCAGACCCTGATCCACCCAGATTTCGCCGCCGCGAATCTTGCTCATCAGATCAAGCCGCGCGCCGGTAATCTGCGCGTTGGCTTTTTCCTGACATTCATGCAGGATATCCGCCGCGTTTGCTTTCAGCTCGGCGATGGTATAGGTATAGCTCGGGTGCATCGGCAGGGCGATGGTGCATTCAACCGTGGAAAGATCGACATAAACACAGCCGTCGTAATAGGCGACCTCTGCCGGCTTGAGTTCCTTATAGGCTTCCGGACGGTGGTGAATCGTCAGATAATCCTTCGTGTTCTGGTCGGTTACCCAGATGGAGGACCAGCAGGTTGTTTCGGTGGTCATCACGTCGATGCCGTTGCGGTATTCAATCGGCAGATTAGCGACGCCCGGGCCGACGAATTCCATGACCTTATTCTTGACATAGCCCTTGGCGTAGACCGCGCCGATGATGGAGAGCGCGACATCCTGCGGGCCGACGCCGTCCTTCGGCTTTCCGGTCAGGTAAATGGCGACCACGCCCGGACGGGCGACGTCATAGGTGCGCCCGACGAGCTGCTTGGCGAGCTCGCCGCCGCCTTCGCCGACGGCAAGTGTACCCAGCGCGCCATAGCGGGTATGGCTGTCCGAACCGAGAATCATGCGTCCGCAGCCGGACATCATTTCGCGGTTATAGCTATGGATGACCGCCATATTGGTCGGAACATAGATGCCGCCGTATTTGTGCGCGGCGGACAGGGCAAACATGTGGTCGTCTTCGTTGATGGTGCCGCCGACGGCGCAAAGGCTGTTATGGCAGTTGGTCAAAACATAGGGCATCGGGAATTCTTTCATTCCGGATGCGCGTGCGGTCTGGATAATGCCGACATAGGTGATATCGTGGCTGGTCAGGCTGTCAAAGCGCATGCGCAGATTCTGCATGTCGCCGCTCTGGTTATGGGCTTTGAGGATGCCGTAAGCGATGGTGCCTTTCTGCGCTTCTTCTTTCGTGACGCTTTTTCCGCAAAGGCTGGGAAGCGCGGCGGGATCGGTGACGATCTCTGTGCCGTTGACGAGGTATACGCCGCCATCATAGAGTTTAACCATGAAAAAATCTCCCTTCGTATTTCTTCGTGTGAGATGTACGGAAAGATGCCCGTGTCTTTGTTGAGTTTATTATACACAAAGGGAACGTTATAGACAAATACTTAAAAAACATGAGAGCTATAAAGGAAATTTATAGACGGAGAATGATGTGGCGAACGCCTCAAGTCTTGTCTTTGCTTTGCGGCAGCCTGAACAGGCTTAACTGAGCGATGCGCATCGCAAAGATGCTTTGAATCGGCGCGAAGCGGGAGGTCAAGGAAACTCAGTTTTCTTGCGGGGTTTGGGGCAAAGCTCCCGTCGTCTTTTCTCCGATATTTTGTTTAAAGCTCTCCAAAAACGCCTGTGCCGCGCGGGAAAGATATGCGCCTTCGAGCGTTACTGCGCTTAATTCCCACCATGCGCGATAGCGTGCCGGAATGCTGTAATATGCAGGGCGGTAGCTTTCTCCGCCGAGCAAGCCGATGTAACGCCGCGGCAGCATCATGCAGCCCATGCCCTCGGCGGTCAGCCGGCGCAGCAGCTCATAGTTGCGGCTGGTCAGCACGACAGTCGGCTGGATGCCCGCTTCCGCTAAAACGCGGTCGGTAATCTTCCGAATGCGCTGTCCGTGCGAAACCATCAGAAAAGGCTCGCCAGTCAGTTTGGAAGGGTCGAGCTGGAGAAGGGCTTCACCCGCAATGGATTGCGCCATCTTTTCAAAACGCGCGTCAGGCGGCGTGGCGATATAGAACGGGTCGTGATTGAGCACATCGCGGACGAGCGCGGGATTATCCGAAACGCCGTCATCCGGTCCGGTGTGCATGATGGCGAAATCCAGCTTGCCGCTGAGCAGACTGCGCTCAACCTGGTCGGTCGTTTCCTCGCAGATGCGAACCTCAATGCCGGGGTATTCCCTGTGAAACGCGGGCAGGACGCGCGGCAGATGCGCTGTCGCCAGGTAGTTGGTGATGCCTACGGTCACGCGGCCGTGCGACAGCGTTCTTTCCTCGCCGATTTCGGATTCAAACGACGCATAGACGCGCAATACCTCGCACGCCATACGATAGTATTTTTCGCCTGCGTAGGTCAGAATCAGTCCGCCGGATGTGCGGGTGAACAGGCGCACGCCGAGCTGATCTTCGATGTTTGTCACGCAATGGCTCAGCGACGGCTGGGTGACGAACAGCTTTTGAGCGGCGCGGGTCATGTTTCGTTCATCCGCTATGGTTTTGATGTAAAGCAGCTCTCTTGTCGTCATGGCGAAAACTCCTCGCTTACAGCGTGCAGATGAAACGTTCCAGCCTGTCCATGCCTTCCCTGAGCGTGTCGTCGTCATAGCAGTAGGAGATGCGCACATGGTCTTTTCCGCCGAAGCAGGAGGACGGAATGAGTGCCAGTTTGCCTTCGCGCATCAGCCGTTCGCAGAAGGTGTCGGCGTCCATGCCGTATTGGGCGACGGAGGGATAGATATAAAACGCTCCGTCTGGCAGCTTAACGTCCATGCCCATCGCTTTTAGGCGCGCGTAGACGTCATCTCTGCGCCGCTTATAGGCAGAGAGCATGGGAGAAATATCTTCCGCAAAGATGCCCTCGCATCCGCGCTGAATACAGCCCGGAACAGAAACGACCAGAAAGCTGTGCGCCTTGAGCATCTGCTCCATGACGCGCCGATCTGCCGCGGCATAGCCGACGCGGACGCCGGTCATGGCGTAGGACTTGGAAAGTGCGCTGACATAAATCAACCGATCGCGCAGTCTGCTGTCCCCGACGAGCGTCGGCGCGGGCGCGTCGTAGACGAGCCGGTCGTATACGCTGTCGGCGATGAGATAGAGATTGCGGCTGAGCGCGGCGTCCTTCAGCACGCGGAGGGAATCCTCATTCAATACGATGCCGTTGGGGTTGTTGGGCGAGGCGAAGAGGATGGCGCGTGTCCTTTCTGTCAGCACGGCGTTCAGGCGTTCGGATGTGATTTGAAAGCCGTCCTCCTCCGTGCTGAGCGGAACATAGACGCCGCCCGCCATCTCGATTTGCGGCTTATACAGCCCGAATGCCGGAACGGGAACAACGACCTCGTCGCCGGGGTTGAGAATCGCCATCAGTCCGCTCATCAGTGCCTGCGTGGAGCCGACGGTTACGAGAGTTTCCTCCGGCGCGTAAGCACTTCCGAAACGGGCGTTGATGTGCGCGGCGATTTCACGGCGAAGTTCGGGATAGCCTGCGTTGGGCGGATAATGCGTTTCGCCGCCGAGTATGGATTCGGCGATGCGCTGGCGCACGGCAATCGGCGCGTCGAAATCCGGTTCGCCGATGGTCAGCGCGATGCAGTCGGGAATCCGGGCGGCAAGCTGACCGATGCGGCGTATGCCGCTGGGCGGGTTGTCGGTGAGCCGCCGATTCAGGGGCAGGGTCATTTGCGCCTGCCTCCCTTCTGCGGACGGCGTTTAGCTGTTCGGGGTTCGCCCAGTCTGCGGCGAAGGACGTCCTCCCGCGCAACGGAATAGCCAAAGAAGCCCTCCGGACGGTCTCGCAGGGGAAAGTACTCTCCGTGCGCATAGGAAACCAGATGAGCTTTGCCCATGTGCAGACTGCCGTTCTCGTCAAAAAGCGCATCGCTGACGTATACCTGCTCGACGGCGCAGAGAAACAGGTCATGCGAGCCGAGCGGAATGCGCTGCTTGACCCGACAGCAGAGGAATGCGGGAGCTTCATCCAGCGCGGGTGCGTCAAAATCCGGAACCTCGCGGACATGCAGCCCCATTTCGGCGAATTTATCGACATCCCGACCGCTCTTTACGCCGCAGAAATCTGCCGCACGGCAGAGCGGTTGATTGATGAGATTCAGGCAGAATACGCCGGACTGCATGATTTGCGTATACGAGTGGCGCGACGGACGGAGGGATACGCTGACCATCGGCGGATTGCTGTTGACGATGCCCGCCCAAGCGACCGTGATGAGGTTGTTTCGGTCAAAGCCCGGCTCTGTGCCGCGGCAGGAGAGCATGACGGCGGGAACAGGAGAAAGAAAGGTCGTCGCGCCGATGGCGCGGAAAGCATTCGGCATGGTTTTTCCTCCTTGGAAATGGTTGGAAAAAAGCGCGGAAGCAAAAGCGGCGCACAGCCGCCTTCTTTTTTTCCATGATACATGGGAAATCAGTCAAAATCAATAAAAAAATTCCATTCGGCGGGAAGAAACAATCCCGTCCGTTCGTCATGTAAGCAAAGGCCGCATGAAGGCGTCATCTGTTGCATAAAGCTTGGAAACGTGGTAAGATGGTCGCCGTATAATGGATGAAGTGAATGAAAGGGTAAATTCTTTACGGAGGGAATCAGGATGGAAGTCAGAAATATAAAACGCAGACTGGCTATGGTGCTTTGCGTATGTATCCTCTGCGCGTCGGCAATGCCTGCCGCGCTGGCGGAGGATGTCGTGCAGGTGCAGGCGGCGACGCCGTCGGAAGCAAAGCCTGAGCTGGCTCAGATGACGATCAGCGGCGCATCCGGAAGTGCCGGTACGCTGACGCTGAGCGTCAAGGGTACAGCGGGCAAAAAGGTCAAGGTCACGCTTTACACCATGGATGAAACGGAGTTGGGTAACCGGACGATTACGCTGGAGGGTGGGAGCGGAAGCGTCCAGTTTACCGGTCTTTCTGCCGGCACATATGCCGCAGACGTTCAGTATTATGACGAGGCAAGCGGAAACTACACCGGAAAGGGTGCGGCGTTTGTCGAGAACCTGAACGTTGCCGCGCCGGAAAGCACGGAGAAGCCGCCCGTAGAGGTGGAAACGCCTCAGCCGACGGAGAAACCGCCTGTGGAGATTGTGACGCCCGAACCGACTCAGCAGCCGACCCCTCAGCCGACGGCGAATCAGTTTACGGCCGCGCTGTATCCGGGCGAAGGCAAGCTGGATGTGGATGTTTACGGCGGCAGTGATCTGGAGCTGACCGTTACGCTCACTAAGCCGGATGGAAGCGTGGAGACCCGCACGATTCAGCATGGCGCGGGCATCGTCAGCTTCACCAATCTGGCGACGGGCAATTACAAGGTCAAGGTCGATTATACGACGCCTGTCTTTAACGTTCAGGCGTACAACGCGAGTGCGGATGTCACCGCGGCGGGTGCGCCGACGCCTGCTCCTTCTCAGATTGAAGCGACGGCTTCCGTCAGCGGACAGACCCTGAATGTGACCATCACCAACGCCGAGGATAAGGAAATGGTCGCCACGATTATCGACGCGGCGGGCAAGACGCAGACGGCGAAGGTCAATGGAGGTCAGGCGGTGTTTACCGAACTGGCGGCGGGCAGCTATACGCTGGTCATCGCCTATACGGATTCTTCCGCCGGAAGCAAGACGATCACCGGCATTACGGTGGAAAGCAAGCCCTCTGTGCAGGCGATTACCGCGACGGCTGTTGCGGGTGTCGGGCGCGTAGATGTCAGCGTGACTGCCGCGAGCCCGCTCAATGTAGCCGTGACCCTGCTTCAGGGCGGCGTCATCAAGGAGACCCACGCGATTGCGGCTGGCGTGGGCAATGTCAGCTTTACCAATCTGGCGGCAGGCGAATACAGCGTGTCCATTGATTATGCGCCGAGCCAGACCGGAATCAGTCCGGTTGTCATCGACAAGCTGTCCGTGACGGCGCAGGCGATTGGAATCGCTATTACGAAAATCGTTCCGGGCGAAAATAAGCTCACTGTTTCGGGTACGGCAAAGCCGAATGAACGCATCACGCTTTCGACTGTGCCGGAGGGAACGAACGTTATCGCGGTCAGCGATGCGAACGGAAACTTTGTCGCTGAGCTTGTGCGCGGCGCGGGCGTCTATACGGCGGTTGTTGCGCAGTATGTTGGCGAAGAATCCACAAAGGTCACCGTGACGGGCAATTTCGTTGTTACGGCATCCGCTGCACAGCCGGCTCTGGATGTGGACGGCGTGACCAATGCCAGCACAACGGTTGTCGCAAAGACAAACCCGGGCATTACCGTCATGCTGACGACCCCCGATTATACGCAGACGCTCGTCGCTGACAGCCGCGGCATCATTCGCTTCACTCTGCCGCATACTTATGCACGGGGTACGGCGATGACCCTCACCGTTTATTACGGTACGGGCAACGTCAACAGCTTTACCCGTCAGGTCATCGTGGGCAATACGCCGTATTACGGTCTGCTCAAGCGCGGCAGCAGGGGTGAAGCGGTCTATAATCTGACGGCGCGCCTTGCGGAGCTGGGATATCCGATTTCCGCGACCCGCAGCTATAACGACAGCGTTGTGGCGGCTGTCCGCCTGTTCCAGGCTGCCAACGGTCTTTCCTCTGACGGCATGGCGGGCAAGCTGACGCAGGCTGCACTCTTCTCTGTCGGCGCAATCGGCTATAGCGAGGGCAGCACCTATCCGACGCTGGTGCGCGGCGACCGCGGCATGGCACTGATTTATACGCTTCAGCAGCGTTTGAAGGATTTGGGCTACTACACCATTCGCGTAGACGGCATCTACGGCAGTGCGACGCAGCGCGCTGTTCGCTGGTTCCAGGAGGTCAACGGACTGAGCGTGACCGGCAAGGCGGATCATGCGACGCAGCAGCTGCTGTATTCTTCCTCTGCCAAGGCTGCCGGAAGCACGGCGCCGAGCGACTATGTCACGCTGTCCCGTTCCAACCGCTATCGCGCGGCGGTCGTGCCGCTTCAGCGCCGTCTGAAAGCACTGGGTTATCAGACCGGTTCGATTGACGGCTACTATGGCAGCAATACCTATCGCGCCGTTCGCAATTTCCAGAGCCGCAACGGTATTACCGTAACCGGCACGGCAGACCCCTATACGCAGCAGATTCTCTATTCGTCCTCTGCGAAGCCGGCTTCCGGTTCGTCTTCTTCTGCCGGAAGCACGACGACGGGCTACCGCCTGCTGTATTGGGGCTGCAAGGGCGATGCGGTCAAGCGGCTTCAGCAGGCTCTGCTGAACGCGGGCTATAAGCAGGTGCGCACCGCAGACGGCATCTATGGTCAGTGGACGTATGATGCGGTCAGAGCTTTCCAGAAGGATCATGGACTCTCTGTGGATGGCATCGCGGGCAAGAATACCCAGAATAAACTCTACGGAACCAACTACTGATTGTTCATCGGGTTTTAAGGCATGTGTCTTTTGCAGGCACATGCCTTTTTTCGTTTTATGAAAATTGCGCGAAATCGCCCATGCGAAAAAGCACCCGTGTTTTGAAGCCGTTGACAGAAATGAGGGCGGGCTGACTGAATGTGGTTTTTATGGAAGATTTATGTGTTTTTAAAATTATTAGTTGTGGAATTCCTATAAAATTTGGGAATTATAGTCTGTGTTATGCATTTGTATTGCTGTATAATATAGGTAACATATACCAAATCTCAATCATATTGAGGAGGAGTGGAAACATGGAACGATGGAAGTGTTTTCAAAAATGGGCAAGTCTGCTGATGTGTGTGGCTTTGCTGATGGGCAATGTAACGCCCTTGACGCAGACCTATGCGGTTGCGGAGGAGATTGTTGCATACAGCACAAGCGGCGAGGCAGATAAGGAGCCAACAGAAGCCCCGACGCCAGAGCCAACAGAAGCCCCGACGGCGGAGCCGACGGAAGCCCCGACAGCAGAGCCGACGGAAGC
>ERZ832522.2947-NODE-2947-length-19695-cov-16.307536_pt1 | contig 19695 bp, 18 predicted proteins | sample MGYA00519951_ERZ832522 | MGnify/ENA primary metagenome ERZ832522 (study PRJEB31850, sample SAMEA3708728) | human gut metagenome | biome: human gut; feature: human-associated habitat; material: faeces | place: China | collected 2014 ... | reverse complement strand
GGGATTCCTCAGATATACGAGAACCAAAACCTCCTGCAAGAAGTACTACTTTCATTGTAATAAAATTATAGTATTGTAATCAATGCATTGTCTTAAATTAGACATATAATAACCTAAACATCAGAATAATATCAAAAAGCATCTATAAAATTTCTGAACTTATTTTCAATCACCGAAGTCTCATATTTTTCAGAAAATAGCTGATAAGTATATGGATTAAACCTGTTATCAGAAAGAGAATTTATAGCATGAATAAACTCTGATGGTGTATTACATTTCCCCCCCATACGACAATAATCACATTCTATACCCTGAAAAGCTTCATCAGTACCTATGATAGACTTACCAAAACTCATCGCCTCTATCACTTTCGTTTTCATACCCGACCCCTTAAATATAGGGGCTACAACAGCTAACGCACTTTTATAATATGAAGATAAATCATCTACATACCCCTCAAGTTTCACATTAGACAGAGTTTTATTTCTTAAAGTAGGATTATTACAACAAGCCCCAACAATGCGTAAATCCAATTGGATAAAAGGGGATACATGTTCAATAAACCATACTATCCCTTCTATATTTGGATAAAAATCAGCACCAACAAATAATAAAAACGGTCTATTTATAGCGGTTAATACAGGAACAGCATCTAAGTCCACCTTAGGACTTGTTATCGGAAAAATCAGTTCTGGTTTCCGTCCATACATTCGCTCGAACCCATCACAATCACGTTTATTAAGTGCTATTAAAGAGGTAGCATATCTCACAGTTCGCTTTTCATTGAATTTTATAAAGCGATATTTTACGTAAGAGACAAGAGAATGATCATACAAGTATTCTTGATAAGCCATTGACGCATCTACATTATGCTCAAATATCACGGACTTTGCTTCTAATCCATGCAACAATTTAACAATCCTACCAAATAATGACCCTTCAAAGAAAACGAAATCAAAAGAATCCTTACAATAGATATACATTATAGTTTCTTCGTCTCTTTTAGAAACACCATAACACCCCATGCGTAATAAAGATAAAACGATGATTTTCAGAGTAGGGCGAGCTACTGAATAACAAACGACATTATCTCCTCCAAATAAGCGAGTAAGCATCTCATAATTTCGATGCATCACATAAGTTCCACCGTTAAGGACTGAGGAAAATTCTCGATGGACATATAATATTCTCATGATTCAAGATATTAAATAATTTGAGACAGAAATAAACTTAAGAGCGAATTAATTCTTTTGTACTATCCAAGGAAGAAATTCGCAGCAATAAAAAAGACAACAATAGATAATCCTTACTACTATAAAACACGAATAACATCATTATAAATGCAAAAAATGACATTACTTGTCTGGAAAGAAATAATTTTATTAATAAATGGATATACATAATAAAAATAATAATACCACCACGCACAAAAACACCATAGATCGCCAAGTGTAATCTTACATAATCATTGCGTATCATATCCAATTCTTTATATCCTCCATATCCCGCAAAAGGCTGTAACCAACCAAACAAATCCGGAACTCCTGCTCCTGCCCCCTTACCTATAATAAAATAAATAGGATTAAGAATAAAGTAATATAACAAAGTTACTAACTCTGCAACAAGATTACCAATACTACTAAAGTCTGATGCAACATCCAATATACTAATTGAATTAAAAAGCAATAATACTTGATGAAACTTATAAGCAATTGTTCCATTTTCTAGATTCTCACTCAGAAATTCTAATAAAAACAAAAACAATGGAATAAATAACAGTATTAACAAAATATTAACCCCCAAAATCTTTTTATTATATCCAAGAATCCAGAGAAGTAAAAGCCCAAAACTTATAATCGTTTTTCCTGAAACAAAATAGGAATTGGTTAACAGCAAAAATATTATTATCACAACAGAAGATAAGAAAAAAAATGAGGTATAATATTTTCTCATTATAAAAACCCCACATGGTAATAAATAATACAGGCTATTATATACAACAAACTCACTTCCACCATATTCCATTTTACGATGTAGAAGAAAAGCAAATAGTAATGACATAACACTAATAGAAAAAGTATATATCAACACTTTTTTCAAGCTTTCAACATCTAAATTTTTAAATAGAACAAAGTAGAATAGAACAGGTAAAATAGCCAGCAAATCATCTATATAGTTATCCGAATAAATATTTTCAAAAAGGACATTAACAAAACCTACGACAGCTATCCATATCAAATATATAAGTAAAAATCTAGAATAAGAATCCATGCAGTAGCTAATAGATAATCTCCGTTTTAATATTAAAATCACACAAAAAAAGAACTGAATTACAATATTCAACGAAACCCCACCAAATCGTATTCCCCAATAATTTAAGGAAGAATTGTCTAAATGATAATAATTACCCCATCCTATAGTCAACAAATTAAAAGAGACAAGATATAATATAGCATTTTTTTCATTTATAAAAAATAATATTATCAAATAAGCATAAACAAGACAGGAAAATAAAAACTTAATTAAATCTATCCCTTCTATTCCATATAAAAAAACATCGATCAAGGAAAATAGAAGTAAAATACAGAAATTATAATTGCCCATAGAGAGCCTTTTTCCACAACTTGTAGATATCAACTTAAACATCATGTTTATTCAATAAAAATTTATAATCAGGCATTAACGCCAACAGATCATTAACACTCTGCGATACTTCAGATGATGACAAAGACAAAAGCGTTTGCAACGAGGAAAGCACATCACTATTAGATGTAAAATATCGAATATCAATTCCTACATTTTGATATTGACGAAAATAAGAAGTATCACTTACCAATGCTTTTTTATGATTAGAAAGTGCCTCAAGTAACACCCCACTAGTTCTATACTGAAAAGACCGAGGATAAGGTAAAAAAATCACATCACTTTTTAGAAATAAACACTCATAATCCTCTTTCTCCATCACATCATGTATGATATGAATATATCCACAAGTTGATTTCAGGACTTGTGAACGTAGAACAAAAAGAACATTATTACTAGCCAAATAATCAAGAAAAGCGGAATCTGCAATAAGAAAGGCTAGTACATGTTCATCAACGCTGGTCAAGGAAGGAGAAAATATAATTTTACTATAACCCTTAAACTTTTGATCGTACATAGAAGTAGCACTTTTATTATAAAATGGTTTAACTAAACCATGTGCAACGACTTCCACATTGTCAACACCTAACGAATGTAAATAAACCTTTGACTCGGCATCAAGGACAATCTGCTTATAACGCTTTGACACACATCTGTAAAAAAAACGTTTTATCCTACTAAATGGTAATCCACTTACATTTATATGATTAATTAAATATGTAAACAATGGATATTTAACAAAAAAAAGACATATTTCATCATAATAGGAAAATAGGATAACATCATAATCATTCAGCTTTATATTTCGCTTTATCAAATAGTACACATATATGGTTATCAGCCTACTTAATAAAGAATTTTTTGTCCTTTCGTAATACCTCAAAGGTATGCTATAAACAATATTACCAGATGCAATATTTAAGTCTTTTTCATATCCTTCTTTAAAAACAAAATCAACTCTATCTGCTATCTTATAAAGAGCCTCTATTTGCATTCTATTATAATTAGAATGAGCCAAAAATGATGCAGGATCTATATAAAGTACTCTCATATTAATTTACCATCTTAGCAAGTATAGACATTGATTTATTTCTCTCTGTACTCAAAATAGCATTTACAGGTGTATAATCTATATCATTTATGGCAGTTTCACCATTATACATTCTTCTCGAAAGATTAAATTTATTCAATATAGAGACACTTCGACTGGAATACTTATCAGGTAAAACCGCTAAAAATTGCTTATTAAAATTAATAGAAAAAGCTGTTCCATGAAAAGAACTTACAATCACGTAGTCAGCCTTACTAAATAGAGAAATAAACAAATCAGGCGTTCCAAATACAAAACGCTTATCACATTTTACACTTTTAACATTCCTACTGGTAGAATACACATATATCTTCAAGCCCCTCAACGATGCTATATCTTTAGCCAATTTCATAATTAGATCATCATTGTTCCATTCGACCGAATACACCAATAAAAAAGGCTCTACTTTTATAAATGAAGATTTCTTGAACACAGAAAGCCATTCCTCTTTGGATAAAAGGAGCGTAGGATCTAGAACTTGAGTAGAGTCATACCCTAATTCGGTCAACTGAGCTTTAGCTAAATCTTCCCTTACAGTCAAACAAGCATAGCATTTCAAAGCACTACGCATAGATTCTTTTTCTATATCAGACAAACTATTTTGTCCGATACTTGCCGCATAAGCAATTTTTTTTGCGTGTTGAGGAGCAAAATCTAAATAAAATACTGGATCTATCCCCCTATTGTACTCATTATTCCATACTTGATCACTTCCTGTCATATAAATAGTATTTCTATCATCTATTTTAGATAAGGTGTTTAAACTACACATCGGAATTACCTTACGGACTATGTGCTTCAACCTCATTCTTAAAATTTGCTCCAAACTAATATTAATAATAGAAAGCCCTTTTCGAAAAAATGATTTCGACTGATTCCTAAAAATATTCTTTACCAGGTATACAAATCTTAAATGAGGACGGCTATAATTAACAAGTACAGGATTATGTCCCAATTTTCTTACACATACACCTAACGCCAATGCTTGCAAAAAAGTACCCGTATTTATATTATCAAGAATTGTAGCTATAACTATCTTTGCCATACTACTTATTTATATATTAGCATTTTCAATTTATTAAAAGCTGATCTAAGATGAAAAACATCAATCCATTTAGAAACATAATTTCTAACGGAAAAAGGCTTATGAAACACTTTGTATTTTCTTAAAAAGTCATCCAAATGCATATTATCAAAATCCTCATAAAACGTATCCCTAAGATTTGGACGTCTGCTAGCTCTAAATATATTAGGATTAGCCAATTTAGCCTCTTTCAAACTTCGAGCCTCACAATATGCCTCTTTTTGTATATCTTGCCATAATTCTATCCCTTTAGAATTATTGATTAAAACACATGATACTCCATGAGTTGTATCATGGCCAAACAACTTCCACCTACCTATACCCCAAAAATCTCCAATTGAAATATCTCCTTGCCTAGGTAAAGCCGCAAATGGACACCGATAGCAAGATTCTCTAAAGTTTAATCCTTTTAAAAAGGATTGAAGATATATATCATCCGGGCTATTATATTTAACAACATGATTACCATAGCTTTGTTGACACTTCCATGTTTTTGTATCCCTAAAGATGAGAGATTTCGTCACATCATATCCCCTATCGCTCAGTATACTTGATGTTTTATGTAAAAATAAAGGCGAGGGAACCCCATGACAAAATATATCTACTAAAAACAGATTAGGGTATGGTTTCCTTAAAAAACGTTTAAGACCTGCTATTTGACATGGGGTACCAGTAAACAAGACTAAACGACCTTTCTGTAAGATCTCTCGTACCTCACGATATGAATAACCAAGGGTACTTTGAACATATTTTGATCCTCGCAATTTATCTAACTCATCTATAGACGTGATACTAGTATGATATACTTCGTTATTAGAATTAATAGCCGCACCAAAAACAACACCACCTCTATTTATAAACAGCATAGCCAATAAAGAGAAAGCACCTCCAGAAGAACTGCGTTGACAAATAGAATCCTCAGCACATAAAGCATATGTAGAAGGAGCTGGATCATTATCATACAGTTTATCCTCATTCAGGACAGGACATGCTTTTTCACACAAACTACACTCTTTACATTTATCCACATCTATCACAGGATACAAAAATCCTTCTTTATCCGGTTGCATAGACAGCGCCTGGTGAACGCAAACATTATAGCAAGAGCTACAACCTGTACAATCTTTTTTATCACACAGTTTTATCATAAACTTTTATTTTTTTAATCTTTCTAAAGTAAGAGCCACCATTCTACGTTCACTCCTATCTAAGCCTATAAAGTAAAAGAGTACTCCTACGCTTAACAAAGATGAGATAATGGAACTAACAATCTTAATAATTGGAAATGAAATATTTAAAGAAGAAAAACAAACAAGCTCATAAGAAATGGCTGTCACAATAATACTTCTAAAAACAACTTTTCGCAAATAAGAATTTGTAGGAAAACCAAATAGATATTTCAAATATAATAGCCTTACTATATATATCAAAACATTCATTGCCACCTTTATGCCCAACGCCACCTCAGGAACATAACCTAGTCTAAAAAACAAATAGCTTATGGGTACGTTTGATAAGATCATTATGCCCATCAAGATTTGATAATTGCGGATATTTCCAGTAGCCTGTACAGAGATCCAAAGCGGTCCCTGAATGGCATCTAATAGAGAGAAGAGAATCATCCACCGACAAAAGGAGACTGTATATGTAGGCACCTCACCTAGCCACAAGGCCAACACCTCCTCACAGCAGAGATATAAAGGCAGTGAGATTACATAAAGCAAATAATAAGAATACTTGGAAGTTCGCATGATCAAGTCGATGAAATAGCCTCGATCGCCCGAGGCGTAAGACTTAACAATTTGCGGATTAAAAGCCGTCTGGAAATTTCCAACGAAGCTATAAACCGCCGATTGTACTTGATTAGCAATGCCCATAGCGGCATTTACCGTCACACCAAAAAAGAGATTCAGTAAGATATTCAATCCCTGCGAAGCTCCCATATTGGCCACTCCCCCGAACAGGCTCCAGCCGGAGAACCCCAACAACGAACGATACAAGCCTTTGTCCCAAAAGAACCGATAAAGGCATACGGCAAACGACCGCCTACAATACAAATAATAGCAAACCGTTATCAAAACCAGCACGACAAACATCAAGAACGCATAAAAGATCAAACGATCCCAAGATGCCAAAGCCAGCAAATAGACAATCAAAAGGCGAAGCACGGCCTCAATCACGCTACTATAAGCATAAAACGACATCCGCTCATGAGCGATGATGGCAGCGTTATAAGGGGTACGAACGACATTGATGCAGGTGGATAATATCGTAAACTGATACGTTAGTGTCACCGCCCATTCCCTGTCCGAAGGATACTGGATATAATGCTCCAAAAACCACAATCCCACGGTCTCCGCCAGTACGAACGTCAACAACGCTATACCCAGATGGATCGTGACACTAGCTGAGAACACTCGCCGTACCGCCTCCGAATCTCCATGCCCCAACTCATAATTCAAGAACCGTTGCGTGGAGGTGACCATGGCGTTATTGACAAATGTGAAGAGTACCACTATTCCCCCCACCACATTATAAATCCCGAAATCCTCTACCCCCAATACCTGTAGCACGATCCGGCTAGTGTACAGCGTCACCCCCATGATTAGGAGCATTCGCATGTAGAGGAATAGCGTGTTTTTCGCTATCCGCTTATTATTCTCTGACGTAGCTGACATAAAAATGAGTACATAAGATACGCTTACCCCGCCGATACACCAGCGGGACAAACGCATCGAATATTTAGATTTAAAATGAGTTCAAGCGATATTTATAGAGATAGATCACTGAGACAAATCATTCAGCATAATACAAATAGCAGAGTTTCTAGGATCTCTCATTTATCTCATCCCTTCCCCCAGCACATACTTCCTGATCCCATACCGAATGCTCGGTACATTCGCCCCGTTCACGAACGTGAGGTGAGGCAAGAGGGCGCTGATGAAGGCACGGCTCTTGACCAGCTTGAGGGGAGATGAGTAGTCGGCTAGGATCTCGTTGTAAAGGTCCGTCAATACCGTCTGGCAAAGGGTGACCGTGTCCGGGCAGGCGCATAGGCGGGCCTCGTAGACAAGACGGGTCGCCTCGTCCGGGATGAACAAGGCCAACGAGGAGGGTTCAGCCGTCACCGGAGGGGCAGGAGAGTTTATCGGAGGAGACGGAGACTCATGAAGTCCCGATTCTGCGGGCGTAATCCAGCGTTCCGTCCGTGTCACCGTCCCGTCACCCCAATGGATGTTCTGGATAGCGATGGTGGCATTGGGCAGGATCTGCACGTTACCTCCATTGACCGTAAAGGCAGAACGTGCCTGTTCCGCCCGCTCTTGATTTTCTGTCATATCCGTTTTTAATTTAAGTGTTAACAATAATCGCCCCTTTCACGGGGGCATATTTATTTCTATCCTCATTTCATCCACCGTACGTCCGTTTCCGTACCCGTCCCGTCCATCGCTATTCCGGGAACGGGCAGGAACGCATTCCTTTACCGGCAGTAACCGAATAATCAATTTATTTTATCCGATCATGAAAGAGTCTATCTTTTCCTTTTTCAACGCCCCCATCACCAATCAAGTGCCGAACGGGGTTGTCTGTGTCAGTCAACTGCACGCCTATATCACCACCAGCGAGTGGCTGCGTGAGCGTACCGATCAGGTACGTGCCGCATCGGGCGACGAGAAACGGTTCAGGCGGCTGAAACAGAGTTTGCTACCCTATGTCACGCCCGCCGGTATCTTCTCCTACCGAAAGGAAGATCACTTGTTATTGCCCTCTGGTGAGTTCGTCATCGACATCGATCACCTTTCCTCACCCGAAGAGGCGATCTGTTGGAGGGACACGCTGTTCGCCGATGAGCGGCTACGCCCCGATCTCTCCTTCGTGAGTCCCAGTACCACGGGAATCAAGCTCCTCGTACCCTATCGCCTGTCGATCAAGAAAACCGTGGAGGAGTCTTTCGACGAGGCGGTACGATTCGCTTGGGAATACCTTGAGGGAAAATACGGGCTGAAAGCTGATGCCACGAACGCAGACCTCTCACGGGCTTGCTTCCTTTGCCACGATCCCTCAGCGAGGCTACGGGAGAATTGAAAATTGAGAACTGAAAATTGAAAATTATATATCATCATGAACCCATTATCAGATCTGGAGCGGCTCGTTGCCGCCATCGAGAAACAGGGGGCGAACATCGCTCCCACCTATCAAGAGTATATGCCGATCGCCTTCGCCATCGCCAATGATTGCGGAGAGGCCGGCCGGACATTCTTTCATCGTATCTGCCGGATGTCGGAGAAATATGTCTCCGGCGAAGCGGATAAGCTATACGACCATGCCCTCAAAGGAGGCAATGGACGGAATGGCTTGGGATCCGTATTCCACTTGGCGGATCTGGCCGGCGTGAAACTGGACAAATCCATGGCTGAGGCCGGGAAACTTTCAAACTTTCAAACATTCACGCCTTCCTCACACACGCACACGTGTACGCACGAGGAACAGTCCGTGAAAAATGTCCCGCCCGCCTTTCCGGAGTATCCTTGGCCCGCTTTCCTCAAGCGGATGATCGACCGGGGCGATACCCCCGCCCAACGGGATATCCTCCTGCTGGGCGCTATCACCGTGTTGGGAGCGACACTCAACAAATCGATCCGGATATCGTACGGGCGAAAATTCTACTACCCTTGCCTGCAAACGTTCATCGTCGCCCCTCCCGCCTCGGGAAAGGGAGCCCTCGCTTGGACACGCCGGCTTGCTGAGCCGATACACGAGGCGATGATGGCGGACTACCGGCAGAGGCATAAAGCTTACCGGGAGGAGAAGAGCCGTTGGGACTCGCTGGGCAAGAAAAAATCCGATACGCCGGAGCCCGAGATGCCTCCCCTCAAGATGTTCCTTATCGCCGGTAACAACTCCGGCACCGGCGTGCTGGAGAACCTCATCGAGGCCGACGGCATAGGGCTGATCTGCGAGACCGAGGCCGATACCGTGAGCACGGCCATCGGCACCGAGCACGGGCACTGGAGCGATACCTTGCGTAAATGCCACGACCACGAGCGGCTGGCCTTCAACCGACGCACGAACCGGGAATACCGGGAGTGCCCGGCCTCTTACCTCAGTGTCTTGTTAAGCGGCACTCCAGCGCAGGTACGGCCACTCATTCCCTCGGCCGAGAACGGGCTGTTCTCACGCCAATTGTTCTACCGGATGCCACCCATCGACGAGTGGGCGGATCAGTTCGAGCAGGGCGACGAGGACATGGATAGCCTCTTCTCCGATTGGGGGAGACAGTGGAAGAAACTCGTGGACTACCTACATGAGAGGGTCAATGTCATACAATTCCATCTCTCCGACACGCAAAAGGAGCGATTCAACAGCTGCTTCGCACGCATATTCGGGCACGCCGGTCTTTCCTACGGTTATCCGATGCGAAGCTCCGTGGCCCGTATCGCCATCAATATCTGCCGGATCGCTTCCGTGGTGGCCTTCCTGCGATCGGTGGAGAGTCTCCTCATCCCACAAGCCATTCTCGATTCTCAATTTTCAATTCTCAATTGTCCCGGTCTCTCGCCTGCCCCCGAGATCCCGGAGGAGAACGTACGGGACGGTATCGTTCCTTCCCTAGAGTTACGTATCGATGATGACGATTTTAAGGCTGTCCTCTCGCTCGTGGAGCCGCTCTACCGTCATTCGGCGGGCATACTCTCCCTACTTCCGTCTGACGAGGTGCCACGCTCTCGCACGCCCACGCCCCAAGAGGCTCTCTTTGCGGCCCTTCCACTCTCTTTCAACCGACAACAGGCCTTGGAGGAAGCAGAGAGGAACAACATCCCCACCGCCACCCTAGATACCTGTCTCAAGCGAATGCAGGAACGAGGCACGCTGGAGAAGAACGGCCGGGGCGAGTACAGCTTCGGCGGCCGTGTCACCCATAAGTAATCCCGGCCTCCCTCACACCCCTATATAACGTACCCCACGGGCGTGTGTGTGTGAGGGGGGGACGAATGTTTGAAAGTTTGAAAGTTTCATTCTCCCAAATCTATAAATCATAAATCAAATGTCCTTACCATTAAGAAAGTCTGCACTGGCGGCATCCTATTTCCCTGAGCTGGCCTCCCATCAAGCTTGCAACCGTCTACGCCGTTGGATCATCCGATGCACGGAGTTGTACGATAAGCTGCGGGAGACGGGCTACCGCCCCGAGCAACGTATATTCACGCCACGACAGGTGGGGTTGATCATCCGCTATCTTGGTGAACCGTAAATTAGTTGACAATTGCATACAGCGGTAAATTAAAACGGCCTACTGTCACTGGTCAACTGTCAACTTAAACAGGCATTCTAAGGTCTTTACATTGCCCATCCAAGGCTTCTTATAATGCCTATTCAAAGGGGCTTACGATGGGCAGCGTAAGAAACCGGCGGTTATCACCGTGTCCCATGTTAATTAATCGTTATTCCCTGCCCCGGGCATCACCCGGCATTACCGCCCCTTACGGCGGAACCTATCTTTGTAACGTTGATCAGCAAGCAATTAATTTTCTATTATTAATCTTTAATTATCAAACTATGCCACAAGCATTTCAAGCACGAAAGTTTTTTATCCCCAAGACGGATCCCAAGCAGGAGGTGTACAAGCCGGTTCCCTATTATTTCGGTACCCTGTCCACGCAAGATGCGGCCGACCAGATCGCCGAGGAGTCGTCGCTCACGAAGGGTGACGTATTGAACGTGTTGGACCGCTACCAGCGGTATGTCATCAAGAACCTCCAGAAAGGCTACAAGGTGGAGCTGCTGGGGTTCGGAACCGTCTATAACCGCTTCGTCACGGAGAAGGGGGTAGCGACCGCCCCCGAGGTCAAGGCTACGCATATACGGACTATCGTGCCGGGATTCTCGCCTTCCTATACCATACTGAACGGGGCACGACGCTACTCGCTGCTGGGCGAGAAGACTTCGTTGCTCAAGGTGACGATACTCGGGACGCCGGTGGAGGAAGGGGGCGACTCGGAGTCGCCTGATGAGATCTGATGTGTCACTTTTGGCTTGACCCAAAAGTAACCAAAAGGTCAAGGCTGACGCTGACGGGCTACTTCGAGACCTACGCTCGCAGTCGCATCCCAACTCGCTTCGCTCAGACAGGGATGCTCCGGGCGCTCGCTGCGGTCTCTTCGCTTGACGCCCGTCCGCTGAGGCCGTCCGAAGGAAAGCGTCGCTTTCCTCTTATATCAGCCGGGATATCATTATTCACTATTCATTATTAATTATTCATCATTCATTATTAATTATCATGAAGAAGTCTGTCTGGAGTACCATTATCAAAGTGATCATCGCCGTAGCTACCGCCATCGCGGGAGCACTTGGCATCCAATCCTGTATTTTCTAATTTTCAATTTTTAATTATCAATCTTCAATTATCATGGGTAAGGTTTATTGTTTCTACCAGAATTACAGGGAGGTCAGACTCCTTGTAATTCATTGCTCGGCCACACGATATGACAGGGATTTTCCCGTGGAGGCGCTCCGTTCATCGCACAAGGCACGGGGATTCGCCGATATCGGCTATCATTTCTATATCACACGGGACGGGGAATTACACCGCTGCCGGCCGGTCAATCAGATCGGGGCGCACGCAGCCGGATGGAACGACAAAAGTATCGGTATATGTTACGAGGGAGGACTCGACGAACAAGGCCGTCCGGCCGATACCCGGACCTACGCCCAGCGCTGTACCTTGATGGATCTGCTACGGCAATTACGAAGGGATTACCCGGAGGCACGCATCCTAGGACATTACCAACTTAGCCCCTATATCCGTAAGGCTTGCCCCTGCTTTGACGCAAGGGAGGAATACGGGGAGATCTAGCATTAGAATTTCTTACCAAAGGCTATATTCAAGAAGGTCTTCACCAATATCTTGAAATCGAACAGCCAAGAGCGATGTTCCAGATAGAACAGGTCGTAACGCAAGCGGCGGAGCATCTTATCGACCGTGTCCGTATACCCATTGTAGAGCGTGGCGTAAGAGGTCACCCCCGGACGGATCTGGTAGAGGTAACGGTAACGAGGATCACGCTCCATGATCTGGTCGATGTAGAACTTACGCTCGGGACGGGGACCGATAAAGGACATATCGCCCACGAAGACATTCCATAACTGGGGCAGCTCGTCCAAGTGATGTACCCGGAGGAATTTTCCGACACGGGTCATCCGGGGATCTGCCCCACCCTTGTAAAGGGCCGGACCGAACTTCTCCGCGTCCAGACGCATACTACGGAACTTATAGATGTTGAACGGGCGACCGAAGCGACCGATACGCTCTTGCCTAAAGATCGCCGGGCCTCCATCCTCCCGCTTTACGGCGATATAACAAAGTAAAAACAGCGGGGAGAATACGATCAAGGCCAAAAACGCCAACGCACAATCCCCCATACGTTTTACATTGCGCTCGAAAGCGTTCATCCCATCAAAGATAACCCGTTCCGATTCCTCCACCGACACTCTTGTCCGTGTTACGGTTCCATTCTTTTCCATAATTATAAGTTCGTTGTTATTGTTTACCTTTCTATTTCTTCTTGTCACCGGCCTCGAAACCGTAACCATAGCCGTAGCCATAACCGTATCCCTTGCCGTAGCCGTATTTCTTGCCGTAACCGTAGCCGTAGCTGTTCTTGCGCTTCGTCATGTCCAAGCCGTTGATCACCGTCGCGAGCTTCGGGAACTTACGCTCACGCCGCAACACGTTGATGTAGCTGAAACCGGCCTTCGGTGTCACGTCCGCACGGCAGACGTACACGCACATGTCGGCCACACGGCCGATGATCGCCGTGTCCGTAACCATGCCGATAGGGGCTGTATCCAAGATGACATAGTCGTACCGTTCCTTCAACCGGGCGATAGCCTTCTCCAGCACGTCACGGGCGACCAGCTCAGTCGGGTTCGGGGGGATGGGACCGCCCGGGAGGATATCGAGGTTAGGGCTGATATCGGATCGCTGGACCATGTCGAACAACTCCACGTGATCAGGGTCGCTAAGGTAGTTCGTGATGCCCTCCATCTTACGGGAGATATTGAACACCTTGTTCAGGCCCGGCTTGCGGATGTCCATGCCGACCACCACCACCCTCTTGCCCAAGTAAGCCAAGCTCACCGCCAAGTTGCCAGCGACGAAAGACTTGCCCTCGCCCGGTTGCGTGGAGCTGAAAAGGATCACACGCTCGTCCTTGCCTAGCATGAACAAGAGGTTCGTGCGCAACCCCCGGAACATCTCCTCCATCAGGTCGTTCTTGTTCTCACGCACCACGATCGAGCCCTCACCCGTCTTCTTGACCAACGGGAGCTCCGCCAAGATAGCCACGCCCGTGATCGCCTCGACGTCCTCACGGTTCTCGATCTTGTATTTCAACAGGTCATGAAGGTAGACAATGCCCACCGGGATCGCCAGGCCCAAGATCAACGCCGCAAGCATGAAGACCATCCTCTTCGGGGCGACAGGACGCTCATCGGCGAGCGGCTCCTCGATGATGCGGCCGTTGTTCGCCGTGGCTGCCAGCGTGATGGCGTTCTCCTCACGCTTCTGCAACAGCATGACGTACAACGTGGCCTTGATCTCCTGCTGGCGGGAGATCGTCATGAACTCCTTCTCCTGCCTCGGGGCGTCGCTGATGCGGCTCTCGAACTTGCTCGCCTGACGGTCGATGTCCGCCTTGGCGATCTGGAGACCCCTCAAGACACTGTTCACCGTCGTCCTCACGTTGCGGCGCATAGCCTCGATGCCGGCGTTCATGTTGATGATGGCCGGGTTGCTGTCCGAAGAGGTGCGCAACAGGCGCTTGCGCTCGATGATCATCGTGTTGTACTGGTCGATGACAGAGGTGAGGTTTTGATCCCGCAGGCCCACGTTGGCAGGGATCACCTCGTCCATGTTCGCAGGATCGTCGATATAATTGCGGAGATACTGCACCAAGTTGATCTGCGTGGCGTTCTCCGTACGTTGTTGCTCATACCTCGAGCTTTCCTGCAAAGCCATCTGGGCGTCGCTCGTCAAATTCGTCAGGCCGGAGCGTTGCTTGAAGGCAGCGAGCTCGCTCTCCGTAGTGCCCAGCTCGCCGTTGATGATGCCGATGCGCTCCTCGATGAACTCAGCCGTCTTCTGCGCCACCTCGTTCTTCTCGTCGTTCGCGTCCTGGTTGTAGAACGACACCAGGCGATTGATGAAGTCCACGCCTCGTTGCCTCACCGTGTTCTTCAAGGATACCTTGGCGATCGTCGTCGTCTTGGACGAGGGCGTCACGCTCAACTCCTTGCCGTAAGCCTCGGCAGTGGACGTGGGCGTATGGACGTGGGCCACCAGCTCGATCTCCCCGCCCTCCAACTCCGGTATGGAATCCATGCCCGTGAAACTGAAAACCCCCACGGGGGTGGGCAATATGGCGGGGAGCCTGTCGAAGCCCTGCTCCATCGTCTCCTCGTCACCCTCCTTGTCGATCTTGTACTCCGCTCTCACCGTTAGCTGACCCTCCTTCGTGTAGCGCATGCGTAGCTTGACGGGGGCCACCAGACGGTCCGCCTCCTCGGGGGTGATGAACACGTTAACGGGGGAGTTCTTGTATAAAGGGGGGTTGAAGCCCAAGGCGTTCGACTCCTCCATGTCGATATACAGGCCCATGTCGTTCACCACCTTCTTGATCAACGTGCGGGACCTCAGGATCTCGACCTCGTTGTCGAAGTTGCTCGTCATCGAGAGCATGCCAAGGTCCTGTATCGCAGCCAAGCCGCTGGCGGCGTTTGCCCCCTTCTTCTCGTCCTCCTTGATCAGCACCGACGACGTGACGTTATACACCGGCGTCTGGTAACGCAGGAAGACGTACATCCCGATGCAGCAGGCCAGTACGCTCGCCACGAACCAAGGCCAATAAACCATATACTTGAAAAACACGGCGTAAAGATTGATCTCACGATCCTCCCCCTCCGGATTGTTATTATTATTATTGCTTGTATTTATACCATCGTCCACCATCTCTCTAAATTTTCAATTCTCAATTCTCTATTTTCAATTATTTAAGTATGTTCACCAACAGGCCGGCGATCGAGACCAAGATCGAGATCGAGCTCACCCACAACGTCGTGCTGTTACCGATATCGGAGTTCTTCGCCTTCGTCTCGTTCGGCGTGACATAAAGGATGTCGTTCTGTTTCAAATAATAATACGGGGAGGTCACGATTCCGGCGTTGTTCAGGTCAAGGTTGATGATCTCGCGCTTCCCGCTCTCGTCCTCGCGGATCAGCTTCACGTTGTCACGTACGCCATAGATCGTCATGTCGCCGGCCATCGCCAACGCCTCCAGAACGTTCACCTTCTCGTTGCCGATCGTGAAGCTGCCCGGACGGGCCACCTCGCCCAAGACCGAGATCTTGTAGTTCGCCATGCGCACCGTCACGATGGGCGCCTCCTTCAAATAAGGCCTCAATCTCTCACGGATCAGGCTCTCCGCCTCGTTCTTCGTCAAGCCGCCGACCCTCAGCGTACCGATCACAGGGAAGTCGATCTCGCCGGCGTTGTTCACGAGGTATTGCTGCAACGTGGGTTGCGTCGTCGTGTTGATGTTCGTCAGGGCCGCGTTCAACGGGGTCTGCACCGTCAGGTTGAACGGGGCAGCCGCCTGAGGGTCCGTCGTGTTGACCGTGATGCTCAACAGGTCCTTCGGCATGATCTTGGCATCGTACAACGGGAGAATCTCCCCGAAATCGTTCACCGCCTCCGGGTTCTGGAGGTAGGGCACGTTCTTGTAGGACGTGCACGCCGCCAGCAAAAGGGGCAGCGAGAATAGGAACAGTAGTCTTTTGATCTTCATATTATTTTGTTATCGTTTTTATTTCTTTAAACACGGATGACACGGACTTAACGGAAAAGGCGGGACAGGAAACCTTTGGGTTTCTCCGGCTCGTATTCCGACTCGTATTTACGCGTCAAGTCCTCATAGCTCAGTCCCTTGGTCACCATCTCGTAGATCGTGCCCCAGTCCGGGAGGCCGCCGAGGTTGCGGTCGTCGATGAAAACGTCCGCCTTCAGCTTGCGGGAGAAGTGGTTGTTCCGGTCTCTCTCCTCCTCCGGGTAGTCACGGTTCACCGCGTAGAACTCCAAGCCACGCTCACGGCAGAAGGACAACGCCTCCTCCAAGAGCCCGCCCTCACGGACCGTCCAAAGGATCAGCTTATGCCGATCCGATTGCAATTTCCTCAACGTCTCGATGGCGAAAGGAAGCTCACGACCGATCGCCGGATACTTGTGCTCGACGATCGTACCGTCGAAATCTACCGCTATTATCATCTCTTTAATTCTCAATTTTCAATTCTCAATTATAAAAGGGCCGGACCACCGGACGGCCGGAGTGGTATATGTTAAAGCGGGGTCAGCCTATCGGCCAAAGCCAAGGGGTCTCCTAGCCGCTAGAGACGGCCATTGCCATCCGGGGGATCCGACCGTTTCTTTTCTGCCCTTATCTAATTCTCGCTTAACCGGGGCAATCCCTCCACCTCGCCGGCGTGCCATTCACGGTAGTCCGCCAAGGGAAACCCGGGGACGGTCAATAGCTTGTAATCCGACCCGTCTCTTCTCAAGATATGCTTGCGGGTATATGAGCGGAGCGAGCGATCCGTAACGGACACCATCACGATCGGGAACGGGTAGGCGAACAGGCGCAACGGAGTGGTCTCGCTATCCGGAAATGCACGATACAACTGATAGGCCGAACACTCGAACGCTACCCAGTAGGGCCCCGTGCAATACAGGTGTATTGAGTTTTGGTTCGCACGCTCACGATCCATGATCTCCACCAAACGTTCTTTCAGCAATAGCATCAAACGGATGCCGGAGGGAACCTCCTCTTTTTCTCTCTTATCTTTGATTTCCATCTTGCTTATTCTTGCGGATTTACTCTTGATGTCCGAACCAACGGTCGTAATCCCGTAAACGACGTATCAACACGGCCTTGCTCTTCTTGGGAGAAGCCTCCTCCATCCAAGGGTCAACCAACTCGTGCGCCATGCGCTGATAGAGGCTGCTGTCCGTACAGCCGTACAGCGTGACCAGCAACAAGGCACGGGATTGCCCCGCTTTTATCACCGGGAGCATGCTGCGCATCGTGGCGTGCAAACGATCGAACTCATCCGACTCGCCCAAAAGCAGATAGGCAGGAAGGAGCAAAGAGTAAAGCTTGCAACGGATCACGTCGGTCTCACCACGGAGAGAGGCGTAGCCACGCAGGACCTCACGGGCCAGACGGGCATCCTCATCCACTACGACGCCGGAGGCATGGTAACGCCCCAAGGCATCGTGCAAGCCTTCCGACAGACGGTCGTTGTCCAAATGGGTATAGGCGTGCTTGCCCCCCGTGTTCAACTCGATCAACTCATACTCGCCTCGCCTCACCTCGAACAAAGGAACCCACATGCAATCGAGGATACGCACCATCACGTCCTTATGGCCACCGCCCGGCTGTACCACCACCTCGGCCTCCATGTCGGCAAACGGGCCGGAGGTGATACGCACACGGTCGCCTTTCAACAGGTGGCCACTATCAGGCACGTACACCGGAAGCTCGTTGGAGTAAGACGCCGCGACCCAACGTAAGGTCTCCATCTCACGATCCGAGAGGTAGGGAAAGTAAGACTGTCCACCCGAGGAAACCCGGGGTAGGAAATTGTACAGGGGAAGCGTACGCTTCAGACTAAAGATCTCGTTCTCCGAGGCGTGGATGAACACGTAGTTGTACAGCAGGGGCCGTTTCGTGTTGACCATCTTGCCGCCCACCTTCCTCGCCTCGACATACGAGGGGGAGAAATACTCGAACAAGGCCTCCCCACGACGCTCACGGCGGGAAAGCTCAGCGTCCAGCCCCTTCGAGGGGCTGATCCTGTCACGCCCGCCACCGGCGGTAGGGAGCGTGAGCACGTACCAGCGGACGGCCTCCTGGTCACGTCGCTTCAGAACATGCGCCATGAACCTATCCGAGCACTTGCCTGTCAATATATCCATCTCTATGATTATCTTTTCCAGTGGTTATCCCGTGGCCCGAAAACAGACCCCACGGCAATTCAGAGCCCTACCAAGAATCTTTTATATTTTCTTGATAAACAGTGCTTTATATTTCCAAATATGGCATTACTGAAAATTACCATCTCTCGAAATCTTAGGCTACTTGGGGAGTAGCGTAAAAAGGTAGGAGAATGGTTATTACCCGGTTGTAGAGACGGGGCATGCCCCGTCTCCCACTGTCTGATAGTATCTTTAAGTTACCATTTTGAGGGGATGAGACGGGGCACGCCCCGTCTCTACAGGAATGTATGTTCGATTTTTAGAAGGGACGTGATGATGTAGGAAATACGAGATCATTTCGTCTCTATTGCCATGTCTATACACTAGGAATAAGAACGAAGATTTAAGGAGAATCAAGGCCGGAGCACAAACTAAAACTAATGATTGCTTGTTATTTGCTATTTTTTGCTACATTTGCACCGTGAAATGAACGCTACTCCCCAAGTAGCCTCACCCCACCTCTGGCATATAATTATATACATTCTCAAAGCAAGACTTATTTACCACCGTCATTTTCTCCAAGGAGAAACTTCTTAGATAAATCTGGGTTGTCTTGATGGACTTATGCCCCAATAACTCGCTGATCATCTCAATGGGGACATTTTGTTCCTTCAATGCCATGGCGAAGGAATGACGGATCGTGTAAGAAGTCACATCCGAGGCTATTCCCGCAACCTCCTTCAACGTCTTCAAGTTCCGGTTAAACCGGGACAAGGCCGCATTGTATTCGAGATATGCCTCATGGCCGTTCTTCGTCCCACTTAAAAAGGGAAATAAATAGCCGGAGCCTCC
>ERZ832522.2929-NODE-2929-length-19748-cov-10.347738_pt1 | contig 19748 bp, 15 predicted proteins | sample MGYA00519951_ERZ832522 | MGnify/ENA primary metagenome ERZ832522 (study PRJEB31850, sample SAMEA3708728) | human gut metagenome | biome: human gut; feature: human-associated habitat; material: faeces | place: China | collected 2014 ... | reverse complement strand
ATAGCTTTGTCCCGAAGCTGCAAGAAAATCTGCAAACTTGTATGCCGCCGCTCCGAATGTTCCGATACCGTGCGGCGACGGCAGCGAGAATACGGGCATGAGTATTCCGCCCGACCGTTTTAAGTGTGAGGCTGAACCGTCTGCACCGTTTTTAAATATGTCCCAAGGATTGTTTTTTTCTGTCATAACCTTCCCCTGCTGCCATCAACTGCAAAATACTGCCGCAAAAACTTTCTGCACAACTGCGGCATAGTTTATTATATTCGTTTTCGCATGAGCAGTCAAGCCCGCCGAACTCGGCTGTTCTGTCACCCTGAATAAATACAGTTGAAATATAATACATGACTCTGTTTAAAAAATATTCCGAAATCATTCAGTGACAGGGCTTGCTATCTTTCACCGATTCGGTTATAATGCAGGTGAAACCTGACAACAGGAACGAAACCTGCTTCGTTCCGACGGAAAGGGGTCACAAGTTGATACCGGTTCCCACTTTTTAAACACTCCGCAGCATTTTATGAATTCACAGCGGGTGTGTATGCCGGGCGTTTTCAGCTGTACCCATTTCCTGCGGGTACGGCGTTTTTTGTTTATATAAACGTTTTTCGCTGCGATTTGAACCGCATACGGCAGCAGCAGATTCAAACGCAAAAATAAGGAGGGGGCAAAGCTATGCAAACAAGAGTGGCTGTGATGGCAATCATCGTTGATAAGGCGGATTCGGTTGAAAAGCTGAATGCCGTTCTGCACGAATTCGGAGAATACATTATCGGACGAATGGGGCTGCCGTACAGGGCGCGGCATGTTAATATCCTTTCCGTTGCAATTGATGCGCCGCAGGATGTTATTTCGGCACTTGCAGGCAGGCTCGGCAATATTGTCGGAATAAGCGTCAAAACAGCATATTCAAACATAATCAGTGATTAGCTGATTTTGCCTATATTTTGGTATTTGATTCCGATTCGAAGGGAGAAAAAAGTTGGAAGCTGAAAAAAACACCGGCATTGAATACGCAAAAAGTCTCGTTGACAGACTTGCAGCCGTACACACGCTCGAACTTGAAGAATATGAACAGCTTATTTCTGCACAAAACAGCGAAACGGCAGCTTATGCAGCAAAAAAAGCTGATTTTTTCCGAAAGCAAATTTACGGAACGGATGTTTTCATTCGCGGACTTATCGAAGTCGGCAGCTGCTGCAAAAATGACTGTCTGTATTGCGGAATTCGAAAATCAAACGTCAATGCGGAACGCTATGTTTTAACGGAAGAGCAGATCCTTGACTGTTGTCGGGAGGGTTATGCGCTTGGTTTTCGTACTTTTGTGCTTCAGGGCGGTGAAGGCATGCTTCCTGTCGGAAAAATCTGCCGCACAATAAAAAAAATACGCAGCTGTTTTCCGGATTGTGCAATAACGCTGTCGCTCGGCGAATATCCTCGCAGTGATTATCTGAAAATGTTTGAATCCGGCGCAGATCGCTACCTTTTGAGGCATGAAACGGCCGATTCCGTGCATTATCGAAAGCTGCACCCTTTGGAAATGTCCTTTGAAAATCGAATGCGCTGTTTGAAAAATCTTAAGGAAATCGGTTTTCAGGTGGGCTGCGGGTTCATGGTCGGTTCACCGATGCAAACAACGGCAGCGCTTGCAAAAGATTTGAAATTCATTGAAGAATTCTCCCCGGATATGTGCGGCATCGGCCCGTTTATTCCGCATAAAGACACGCCGTTTGCAAAATTCCCGGCAGGAAGTGTTGAGCAGACCTGTTTTCTTCTCTCACTGATAAGGCTCATAAAGCCGAATATTCTTTTGCCCTCCACCACAGCACTCGGCACGATCGACCCGAACGGACGTGAAAAAGGCATTCTTGCCGGAGCCAATGTCGTGATGCCGAACCTGTCCCCCATTGCCGTGCGAAAGAAATATTCGCTTTATGACAACAAAATATGCACAGGTGATGAATCTGCACAGTGCCTTAAATGCCTGAACGGCAGGTTGAACGCGATCGGCTTTCAAACCGTCACTTCACGGGGAGATATCAAGCGCTGAATAATCTGAAGCTTTTTGAATAAAAAATGAAGATGCACCGCCGCAGCTTGCTGATGCTTGCGAAGTTTGTTTCAACATTAAGCGAGTGTGTGGCGGCACTTGCCGGGAAGATCTCCGGGCAACAGCATTGTTACGATAATTTTATCTGACGGAAAGAGTAATCCGACCGACAAGAAAGGAATAATATGGCTATTTTTGATCCCAAATCCCTCCGTGCGGAGGAGTTCATCAACGATGAGGAAATCCGCGAAACCATTGCTTATGCGGAAGCAAATAAGCACAATATCGAGCTAATCAACAGTCTGCTCGAAAAGGCCGCACCGAAGCGCAGCGGAAACGGCGTAACCTGCGCGGGACTCACCCACAGAGAAGCCTCCGTTCTGCTTGCATGCGATATTCCCGAAGTTACCGAACGCATGTACAAGCTTGCAAATGACATAAAGCTTGCTTTTTACGGAAACAGAATCGTAATGTTCGCTCCGCTTTATCTTTCAAATTACTGCGTGAACGGCTGCGTATACTGTCCGTATCACCTCAAAAACAAACATATCGCCCGCATTAAGCTGACGCAGGAACAAGTGCGTCAGGAAGTAATCGCTTTGCAGGATATGGGGCATAAACGCCTTGCGATCGAAGCAGGCGAAGATCCTGTTCACAACCCGATAGAGTACATACTCGAATGCATAAAAACTATCTATTCCGTTCACCACAAAAACGGAGATATTCGCAGGGTGAACGTGAACATTGCCGCAACCACGGTTGAAAACTATCGGAAGCTTAAGGATGCCGGCATCGGAACGTACATCCTGTTTCAGGAAACATACAATAAAAAGAGCTATCTTGAACTTCATCCGACGGGACCGAAGCACGACTATGATTACCATACCGAGGCAATGGACAGAGCAATGGAAGGCGGCATTGATGACGTCGGACTCGGTGTTTTGTTTGGATTGGAGGGTTATCAATATGAATTTGCAGGGCTGCTGATGCATGCCGAGCATCTTGAAGCAGTTCACGGCGTCGGGCCGCACACAATCAGCGTTCCGCGAATCAAACATGCGGATGATATCGATCCTAATGTTTTTGACAACAGCCTTTCCGATGAACTCTTTGCAAAGATTATTGCATGTATCCGCATCGCCGTGCCGTATACCGGCATGATAATATCCACACGTGAAAGTGAGACGATACGCGGCAAGGTGCTTGATTACGGCATTTCGCAGATCAGCGGTGCATCACGCACTTCCGTCGGCGGATACACGGAAAAAGAGCGTCCGCATGACTCCGAGCAGTTCGATGTTTCAGATCAGCGCACGCTTGATGAGGTTGTCCGCTGGCTTATGGAACTGGATCACATCCCGTCATTCTGCACGGCATGTTACCGCGAAGGTCGCACAGGCGACAGGTTCATGAGTTTGTGCAAAAACGGACAGATTCTGAATTGCTGTCACCCCAATGCACTCATGACACTGACAGAGTTCCTTGTTGACTATGCTTCAGACGAAACGCGAAACATTGGATACGAAATGATTTCACGTGAAATTGAAAAGATTCCCAACGAGAAGGTCCGCGAACTTACAAGGCAGCATGTTGCAGACATTCGTTCATCCAACAGGCGTGATTTCAGGTTCTGATTTTAAAACTGTCAAGATATATTCGGAGGGGAAAATGAGTTTAAACGATAAGCCCGCCGCCGAACGGGTGCATATTGGCTTTTTCGGGTTGCGCAATGCGGGGAAATCCAGCCTTGTGAATGCTGTCACGGGACAGAATCTTGCACTTGTTTCCGATATAAAAGGGACTACAACCGATCCTGTTCAAAAAACCATGGAGCTGCTTCCGATAGGTCCCGTTGTCATCATTGACACGCCCGGCATTGATGATGAAGGTGAGCTTGGCTCAATGCGTGTTGAGCGTGCTGAAAAAATGCTGCAAAAAACTGATATTGCCGTCCTTGTTGCGGATGCCGCTGCGGGTCTTGGCGAACACGAAGGCAGGCTTATGCGCATTTTTACCGATAAGAAAATTCCGTTCGTCATTGCCTTCAACAAGTGTGACCTTTTGAGCGCGATTCCGAAGAGCAAAAGTAACAGCCTTTACGTAAGCGCAAAAACAGGGTTTGGAATTGACGAGTTAAAAAACCGACTGGGGTCACTTCTGCCTTCCTCCAAACACGAAAGAATGCTCATCGGAGACTTGGTATCGCCGAATGACATTGTTGTTCTCGTAACGCCGATTGATGAATCTGCGCCGAAGGGACGACTTATCCTCCCGCAGCAGCAGATGATACGCAGCATACTTGATGCAGCCGCTGTCAGCATTGTTGTTAAGGACACGGAGCTTGAAGCTGCTCTCGCCGCAATCGCACGCAAGCCTAAACTTGTTATCACCGATTCTCAAGCGTTCGGAAAGGTCAGCAAAATCGTTCCCGAAGACATATTGCTGACGTCGTTCTCAATCCTGTTTGCCCGTTATAAAGGTGAGCTTGAACCTTTCACGGCAGGCGCAGCAAAACTCAACATGCTCGCAGACGGCGACAGGGTGCTGATTTCAGAGGGCTGCACTCATCACAGGCAGTGCAACGATATCGGAACGGTTAAAATGCCGGGATGGATAAAAGAGTATGCAAAAAAGGAGTTGTTCTTTGATTTCACCTCCGGCGGAGACTTTCCGAGTCTTGATGAGCTTCGTAAATATGCCTTGGTTGTTCACTGCGGCGCATGTATGCTTAACGAGCGTGAGGTTCATTCAAGACTTGAAAAAGCTGAAAAAGCAGGTGTCAGCATTACAAATTACGGCATTGCGATCGCTCAAATGCACGGAATTCTGCGGCGTTCACTTTCGCCTTTTCCCCAATTGCTGCAAAAACTGCGAGAGCGTTAATCTCCGCACAGATTGAATTGCTGCTGCATCAGTTTGCCCCAATTTAAAAACGGATAGGCCGTAAACACTGTCTTTGCGGCCTGTCCGCTTTCTGTTTAAAGCAAAAACCGTGACTGTGCCCGCACAAACGGTCGGAACACAATCATCAAAAATATTTTCCAAAGCCTATTGAATTTTTCGAATTCGGCGTTATAATGTATTGTGATGAATTATGCGAATTGTGACAACAACACCGATCTGATTTCCGGGGTACGTCAAGCGACGAAATGCACCGGAGCAAAGGATCCAAAGTATCCGAAGGATCCAAAGCAATTGGGACCGCTTGTGCTTGCATATATCGGCGACACGATATATGACCTTTTTGTGCGCACGGAATTAGTTGATTCAACAACGCTTACGGCACACGGGCTGCACATAGGCGCAGCAAAACGCGTTTGTGCCAAGGCACAGGCCGCAGCATTTCGCCGTATCGAGGCGCTGTTAACGGATGATGAATTCGCAGTTTTTCGGCGCGGCAGGAATGCGCATATGGGGTCTGTGCCGAAAAATGCAGCGATCATTGACTACAGGATTGCAACAGGAATGGAAGCTCTTGTCGGATACCTCTATCTGTCCGGCAAAGATGAGCGGCTTTCGCAGCTTATGCGCATTGCGCTGCACGATACAGCTGAGATTGCAGAACAGGCAGAGAAATAGAAGAAGATTAATTAACAGGAGAAAAAGATGGCAAATTACAACGATCGCGGCGGCAGGCGCAGCGATGATTACAAGCGTCCCAACCGAAAGAACAGCGATGGTTTCCGTTATTCGGACGACAGGAAACCTCGCTTTGACAGCGACAGAAAACCCCGCTTCGACGGCGACAGGAAGCCCCGCTTTGACAGCGACAGAAAGCCCCGCTTCAATGATGACAGGAAGCCCCGTTTTGACAGCGACAGAAAGCCCCGCTTCAATGATGACAGGAAACCCCGCTTCGACGGCGACAGAAAACCCCGCTTCGACGGCGACAGAAAGCCCCGTTTCGACAGCGACAGAAAACCGCGCTTCGACGGCGACAGAAAGCCCCGCTTCAATGATGACAGGAAGCCTCGCTTTAACGACGACAGAAAACCTCGTTTTGACGGTGACAGGAAACCTCGCTTCAATGATGACAGGAAGCCTCGCTTTGACAGCGACAGAAAACCCCGCTTCGACGGCGACAGAAAGCCCCGCTTTGACGGCGACAGAAAACCCCGCTTCGACGGCGACAGAAAGCCCCGTTTTAATGATGACAGGAAGCCTCGCTTCGACGGCGACAGAAAACCCCGCTTCAATGATGACAGAAAGCCCCGCTTTGACAGCGACAGAAAGCCTTTCGAGTCAGACTTCTTTGAAGATGAAGTACTTGATGTTGAATTCAATGCATTTCCTTCTCCCGAAATCGTTGAAAATGACGAGCAGGAGCGTGATCTGCCCAGCATAATCATGGGCAGAAATCCCGTCAAGGAAGCAATCAAAAGCGGACGAAGCATCGACCGTATCCTTGTAACAAAGGAACACGATGGTTCTTTGGGCGAAATCATCGGTCTTGCCCGTGATGAGAATCTTGTTATTCGAGAAGTGGATCGTTCCAAGCTGGACGAAATCTGCATGCCGTTCGGCCATAACGGCAAACCCGGAAACCATCAGGGCATCGTTGCAGAAATCCCGGGTGTTGAATATGCCGAACTCGAGGATATACTTGACTATGCCCGCGTTCGCGATGAAAAACCCTTTGTTATTCTTCTCGACGGCGTTGAAGATCCGCATAATCTCGGCTCAATCATCCGCAGTGCGGAGTGCGCCGGCGCACACGGAGTTGTTATAACAAAGCGTCGCAGTGCACCTGTAACGGCAACGGTTGTAAAGACCTCTGCCGGAGCGGCGGAACACATGCGAATCGCCCGTGTTGTGAACCTTGTTTCTGCAATTGAAACACTGAAAAAGGAAGGCCTTTGGATTGCCGGCGCGGACATGGCGGGCAACAGTATGTATGAAGCGGACATGAAGGGCGGCTTTGCACTCGTTATCGGCAGTGAAGGCAGCGGGCTCAGCAAACTTGTAAAGGAAAAATGTGATTTCCTTGTTTCCGTACCGATAAAAGGCAAGATTGATTCTCTTAATGCATCGGTTGCGGCAGCTATCATCATGTTTGAAAAGAACAGACAGGACAGCGTGAATTAAAAATGAAAACTCTCCCGAACGACGGAGTTTCCGCCGATATTGAGAATCTTGACAGCCTGAACGATGAGGCATTGGCTCGACTTGCCCAGAACGGCAGCAGTGATGCCGAGCATACACTTGTTGTTCGTTTTATGCCTCTTGTGCGTATAAAGGCGCGTCCCTATTTTCTTATCGGTGCGGATCATTCCGATCTTGTTCAGGAAGGTTCAATCGGTCTGTTCAGCGCGATTCGTGATTATGACTGCGAAAAGCATACAAGCTTCCGAACCTATGCAGAGGTTTGTATAGGCAACAACATTATTGCTGCAATAAAACGCGCAACACGCAAAAAGCACCTTCCGCTGAACAGCTATATTTCGCTCGACAAGCCGGTTTTTTTCGATAATCCCGATGACGAGGCGCGCTGTCTCGGCGACTCGATCCTGCTTGCTGCCACAATCGACCCGGAGGAGCTTGCCATTGACCGCGAGGCGGAACTTCACATCCTGCACGGGCTCAAAGCAGAGCTTACGGAACTTGAGTTGAGTGTTTTACGGCTTTATATCTCTGGAAAAAGCTATGCGCAGATCGCCGAAAGCATTGGCAGAAGCACAAAAACAGTTGACAATGCATTAACGCGAATAAAGAAAAAGGTATCAAAGCTTATTCGGGCAAATAACCCCGAACAGTCATAGAGCATTGGATACAGTTCAAGCCGACTTCCGATTTTTGTCTCGGGAGTCGGCTTTTTGTTTTGCGTGCAATCAACAGCTCACAACAAAATGTGATTCGCCGCGTCTGCTCAGTTTCTGTCGCTTTTTAAACGCCCGAGCATTACAAGATCACAGAAAACTCCCCTTGACGAGCGAAAACTCTCCCGCATTATTCCTTCGGGTATAAAGCCGCATTTCTGCGCCACTTTTCCTGAAGCAGGGTTTTCGGTTGCATGACGGATTTCAAGCCTGTTGAATCCAACCTCATCAAAGAGGTAGTTGCAAACCGCTTCAAGTGCTTCGGTTGTTATGCCTTTGTTCCAGCAATCCCGTGCAATGCAATAACCGATTTCAGTGCGTTCATCGCGCTCCGTCTTGCTTGGTGCACCGATACTTCCGATCAGTCTGCCGTTGTATTCAATGGCCCAGCTGTAATAATCGGATTTTTCATACTCCTCAACCCATTTGCCGAGAAGTTCGCGGGTTAAATCGGGTGTCGAATGCGGAGGCCAGCTCACGAATTTCGTTACCTCCGCATCACTCGCCCAATTGTTGAACATATCCTGCGCATCATCAACGGTGAATCTGCGAAGTTTTAAGCGTTTTGTTGTCAGTTCTTTTGTTCCTTTGTGCGTAAGCATTTTTTGAATTCTCCTTTGCTGCTGATGCGTTATATATGCAAACAAGCGGTACAGATTCTCCTCTGCACCGCTTGAATTCATCCTTATAAGGTTAACCGCTGCTCAGTGAGCTTTGCAGCGATATTGAAGAGGCGATGCTTGACTGTGCAAAAGTTCGGGTACGGCAAAAAACATTCCGACGACTGCTTTAAGCACGGAATTGATGAGAGTATTCTGCTGCTTTTTGCTGCGCTTTTGCATCGCTTTATCTCCTTTTCTGATATTTTTGGGATTATACGCCTTCATGTATGTATTGTCAATACAATTCGGACGGTTTCAGGCAATATATTTGTGTTTTTTCTGTTTAAAGCTCGCTGTTAATTCTCACCGCAGGCTACAGAATACATCCAAAACGCATAAACACCGTAACCTCTGTTAGGTTCATTAACAAAAACATGGGTTACAACGGCCGCAATCCTGCCGTCTTGGACGATTGGGCTTCCGCTCATCCCCTGCACGATCCCACCTGTTTTGTTAAGTAGTCGATCATCGGTTATTTCAATAACAAGCCCTTTCTGACTCGGCACGGATTGCGCTGCATTTTTTATAATTTTACAGCTGTACGGCTGAGGTTTTTCACCGTCAATCTGAGTTATAATATAAGCTTCTCCCTTATGCACTTCGTTCGGAAAAGCTATCGGCAAGGTCTCTCCCGCTTCGCATGTATAATCCGCAGAATCCGCAATGCCGAAAATCCCGAGTTCCGTATTAACATCAATGCTTCCTATGCGCAGGCTTTTCGCACCGAATGCCCCGCGCAGCTCGCCCGGAAAACCGCTTGAACCCTTTGTAACTCCGAGAACATCCGCTTCGACCATTTCACCTTTCCTGACATTCAGCAAACTGCCGGTATCCGCATCCAAAACCGCATGTCCGAGTGCAGCCGAAGCTTTTTCTTTTTCCGTAACAAACGACAGCGTTCCGATGCCGACCGTGCTGTCGCGCACCCATGCGCCGATTTTCGCCTTGCCGTCTGTACCCATTTCGGGTTTTACGGTTAATGTCTGCCGTCGGTTGTTTCGTTCAAAAACTATTTGTGCACTGTCCGGATTTGCGTTCAATGCAAGCTGCATCTCTTCGCTTGTTGACACCGCAGTGCCGTTAATGCTTAAAATAACGTCACCTGCACGAAATCCTGCCCGTTTTGCCGGGCAGCATTCCCGACCGTCTCTGTTTCGGAACGAACCGCTGCCGACAATAAGCAGTCCCCGAAGATTAATCGATATTCCGACAGCGCGTCCGCCGGGATACAGCATTGCACGTTCTTGGTTATATATCGGCACGTTTGCGAGTTCAAACAGATTAAACAAACGCACCGAGATCCGTTTTGCGCCGAGTGTTTCGTCCCCCGATTCCGTAACATTCAGTGCGCCTTCCTGCCCATGCGCCGTTGATTCCGATTCAAATATTGAAAGAGTGTTTTTTAAATAGTCCAAGCATTGAGCTCCCCCCTTTTCGGCATCATTCAATGTGCTTACGCTGTTTATGAAAACAGCCTTAGGTAAAGCCCTCACCGCACGCATACGCGGAGAATAGTTGAAAAAAACAACCAGCGCAGAAAGTATGATGCCGAAAATTTTAACGCAGATACGCCTCCGCAGTATGATATCCGTGTCGCGGTGCACGGAATTATCTTCGCCTTCTCTGCATGCACAGCAGTTTTTCGCCGCGTTATTTAAACAATCTTTTTCTTTCGGCATATTCGTTCCTTTTGCTGTAAAACAATGCCTTCTTTCCTTACCCATACGTACAACACCCCAATTTATCATTTGCCGAACATCAGCAGCGTTATTGTTTGTATGTTGATTATCGATTATTCACAGAGAACCGTGCGCTTGGTGCAGGCTTCGGAACAATATGTGCCGCATAAATGAGGCTTTGTTCACAAAAAACCGACACGATATTCTCATGTCGGTTTTTGTTTTAAGATGAATTGCAGGCGTCGTCAGTCAAGCTCACTGACTTTTAATTTGAATCTGTTGGCAGATTCGATAAGTTCGCTTGCGTACTTCTGTGCGGATTCATCCGCCGCCGATGCACCCATAATTCGTGCAAGTTCTGCGCTGCGTTCCGCATTGTTCAATTCACGGAGCGATGTTTTCGTTTTTTCACTGTCGGAATGCTTTTCGACAAACAAATGGCAATCGGCAAAAGCCGCGATTTGCGGAAGATGAGTGATTGAAAGCACCTGCCTTGAACGCGCAACGCTGTACAGCCGTTCGCCGACAATCACGGCCGTTCTTCCGCTTATGCCCGTATCAACTTCATCGAATATCAGTGTAGGCGTTCCGTCCGCACCGGCACAAACAGTTTTGATCGCCAGCATCACGCGGGAAAGTTCGCCGCCGGAAGCCACCTTTGAAAGAGGCTTAAGTGGTTCTCCCTTGTTTGCAGACAGCATGAATTCAACATCATCATTGCCTTTTGCGTGGAGTTTTCCGTCTTCCGGCAGGAATATAATGCCGAACGCAGCCTTTGCCATTCCAAGTTCCTGCAGCTGTTCGGTTATTCTTCGGCACAGATCTTCAGCGGCTTCTTTGCGTTTTTCAGTCAGTTTCGCTGCTGTTTTGCAGTAATCCGCTGCAAGCCTGTTCCGCTCCGCAGTCAGCTTATCCCTCAGTTCCTGTGAGCCGGTGAGCTCGGCCAGCTCGGCCGAAGCTTCGCTGCGGTATTTAAGGATATCTTCAATAGTCCTTCCGTATTTTCTTTTCAACGAATTGATAAGATCGAGCCTTGTCTCCAGTTCGTCAAGCCGTTCCGGAGAATACTCATATCCCAGCCGCAATTCGCGAAGCTGATATGCTCCATCCTCGAGCTCATAATAGGTATTATTCAAAAGTTCATATAATTCAGCGTATTTTGAAGAAATTTCAGCAATCTGAGCAAGCGAATTCACGGCAGAGCCGAGTTTTTCCAATGCGCCGCCGTCGCCCGATATGTTTTCACCGCTGTTTTCGAGAGCTGAATTAATCTTTTCGGCATTGGAAAGCATGTTCAGTTCCTCTTGAATCGTCGCTTCCTCTCCGACAGTCAGCGCAGCTGCGTCTATTTCGTTTATTTGATATGAAAGTATATCGATTCTTCTTTCACGCTCCGCCTCTGACAGGAAACCCGAATTCAGCTTGTGAACAACCTCAGAATGCTGTCGATAAAGATTTTCCGTTTTTTCTTTGAGCTCCGCAACCGGCAAACCCGCATAATTGTCAAGCATTCCTATATGTTTCTTTTGCGAAAGAAGCGACTGATGCTCGTGCTGGCCGTGAACATCAACAAGCGTATCCGTCACGGTTTTCAGTGTTGCAAGCGGAACTATTTCACCGTTCAGTCTGCAAGTGCTTTTTCCCGAAGCGGTTATCTCACGCATCACAACAAGCGTATCATCTTCATATTCGATGCCGAGCGCGTCAAGTTGTTTTTTTACTCCATCCTGTCCGTTAATGTTGAAGAAGGCTTCCACTCTTGCCTTTGGGCTGCCTGATGAAATCAGCTCGCGATTTGCCCTTTCACCGAGAATAAGGTTAACACTGTCAACAATAATCGACTTTCCCGCACCGGTCTCACCTGTTAAGACGTTCAGTCCGGCACCGAGCTCAAAGTCAAGATGCTCAATAAGCGCAATATTTCGAATTATCAACCGTTCCAGCATATTGCCTTCCTCCCGAGCCGGTTCAATTCAGCCTCTCTCTGATGAGGCGAAAAACATTTCTCTTTTTTGTTCTGATGAATCCAACTTGTTTATTGCATCCGGACACAGTGAACCCCGTTCCCGCCGGAACCTGAACAGTGCTTATTCCGTCTGCATACATAACACAGTCGCTTTGCGCATTGATTTCAATTACGGAATCAAATGCAGCTGCAATCGGACGGACAGTCAGCGAATGCGGACAAACGGGGGTTACGAGAATCACATCAAGATTCGGCGCAACCACGGGACCTCCGGCAGAAATTGAATAGCCGGTTGAGCCGAGACGTGAGGAAACAATTATGCCATCCCCGTGTATCATTCCGACATCCGCGCCGTCAACTCCGAGTTCAATATGCGATACGGACGAAAATCCGCTTTTATATGCAAGAAAATCATTTAATGCAAAGAACTCTCTGCCATCCTTAAAACTTGCCTTGAGCATTCTGTCCGTTTCTATTGTATAGTCTCCCTCCGAAAACTGCTTCAAGGTCTCTTCAAAGCCCTCGATGCTGGTTTCACTGAAAAACCCAATTTTGCCAAGGTTGATTCCAAGAATCGGAGTAATGATTTCGATCCCCTGATTCACCGCATGGGACACGGCGCGGAGAGTTGTTCCGTCACCGCCTATTGTAACTATACAGGCGGGTTCATCCTCTTCTTCTTCAATGCAGTCGGCAAACATGCACGATGCATCTTCATACACTTTGCACTGATACCCGCTGCGTGCAGCAATTTCAGTCGCCTTCCGCAGAACGCCGTCAGAACCTGTTTTTGTAACATTTACATAGAAAAAAATTCTGTGATTCATTTTTTATCCTCCGCCGCACCGTCAAGCTTATGCAAAGTTATTTAAGAGTCGTATGCGCATCGCTTACCGTTTTTTCAACCGCTTCCGCAAGCTCTGTTTCGCCCATGCCGCATTCGGCCGCATTCTCCTCATGGCCGAGATACAAGAGAAATTCGATATTGCCTTTCGGTCCTGTGATTGGTGAAAACTCAATTCCGCGAACGCTGAAGCCGTTGCTCCGCACATGTTCGATTGCATTCGTCAGAACCTCAATATGTGTTTTTTTGTCACGCACAACGCCGTTTTTGCCGATTTTATCGCGTCCTGCTTCAAACTGCGGTTTAACAAGAACAGCCGCAGCTCCGCCTGTGGAAAGGCATTCGTTAAGGCGCGGAATAATAAGACCGATTGAAATGAAGGATACATCTATCGAAGCAAAACTCGGCTGCTCATCGAACCAATCCAAATTCATGAATCTTGCATTATGGCGTTCCATGCAAACAACGCGTTCATCGTTGCGCAATTTCCAGTCCAGCTGCCCGTAACCGACATCAACTGCAAAAACTTTCTTTGCGCCGTGCATCAGCATACAATCCGTAAATCCGCCGGTAGATGCCCCTATGTCAACGCAGACGCGGTCTTTAAGCGAAATTTGATAAGTATCGATAGCTTTCTGCAATTTCAACCCGCCGCGGCTGACAAACGGAATCGGATTCTCTTTCAGTGAAAGAATTTGCCCGTCGCGAATCGTATCACTCGGCTTCATAACGCGAACACCGTCCAAAAGCACAACGCCCTCGATAATCAGTGCGCGCGCTCTTTCGCGGCTTTGTGCAAGCCCTAATTCAACCATTTTGCTGTCAACTCTGTTTGCCAATTCATTTCTCCATCCACATAAATATTTCACTAATCAATCACCGCGAACCGATTCAACAGCCTCAAGAATAACCTTGCGCAGTTTCTCAGTTGTCAGTCCGCAAAAATCATCCTGTTCGGCAATACTTGCCGCCTCTATCGGGATGTTCGGAACGCCGAGATTAACAACACGCATCTTCCCGTGTGCTGCCGCAAGCCTTGACATTTGTGCGCCGAAACCGGTGTCGGCATTGCCATCTTCAACAGTAATCAGGCATCGTGTGTTTTCGAATAATTCGATATGTTTTTCTTCGATCGGACACAGAAGTCTTGCGTTCACAAGACCGACGTCCAATCCCTCACATGCTGCCGCTGCATTCTGAAGCAGTCTTCCCGTCGCTGCAACAGTGACGCATTTCGGCCGTTTTATAATCTCCCAATCCTCAATAGAAGTACCGTGGCTGCATTCCCTGCTCGGCAAAAGTCCTCGATTATAGCGAATTGCGCACGGCATATCAAGGGTCAATGCGTAATCAAGCATTGCACAAAGCTCGTTCGTTGAAGATGGTGAAAACAGCTTAATTCCTCGCGGTAATGTCGAAAAATAAGCAATGTCGTAAACGCCTTGATGCGTCTCCCCGTCCGCACCGACCAGCCCTGCCCTGTCGATTCCAAACACGACGGGAAGTTTTTGAAGGCATATATCATGCAGCAGCTGATCATAACCGCGTTGAAGAAATGTTGAGTACACCGCAAAAACAGGTTTCAACCCCTCTGCAGCCATGCCTGCGGACATTGTGACCCCGTGCTGCTCTGCGATACCGACATCAAAAAATCTTTCAGGAAAACGTTTTTTAAACTCCGTCAGCCCTGTTCCGGAAGTCATTGCAGCAGTAACAGCAACAATGCGGGAATCCTTTTCGGCAAGTCGGCAAAGCTCGTTCGCAAACACAAGCGAATTGTTATTCCCGCTTTTTGTTGCGCCGTCTGCAACATTAAACTTTCCGACACCGTGAAATTTTTCTGGATTCTTCTCAGCCGGCGCATATCCCCTGCCCTTCTGCGTTACAACATGGATAAGAATCGGTTTATCCTGAACATTATGCTTTGCATGTTCAAAGATCTCAATGAGGTCTTCGATTTTATGTCCATCGAACGGTCCTGCATATGTAAAACCGATTTCTTCAAACAGCACATTCGGAAGCACAAAATACTTAATCCTGTTTTTAAATCGTTCAAGCGTGTCGCTTATGCATTTGCCGACAAGAGGGATTTTTTTCAGTCTTCCCGAGAACTTGCGTTTGAAGCGTTTATAGCTTTTGCTTGTCCGCAGTTTTGAAAGATGTGCACTCATGCCTCCGACGTTTCCTGCAATGCTCATTTTGTTATCATTTAAAACAACAATAAGCGGCAGTTCTTTTTCGCCTGCATCATCCATTGCTTCGTAAGCAAGACCGCCTGTCAGAGCACCGTCACCGACGAGTGCAACCGCTCTGCTTTCAAAATCGCCTTTCAATCGCATTGCACGGAGCATTCCGAGTGCAGCAGAAATCGCTGTGCTTGAATGGCCGACATTAAATGCATCGTATTCACTCTCACTGCGTTTCGGAAAACCGGATATTCCACCCTTTGTTCGAAGAGTCGGGAACTGCGGAGCGCGTCCCGTCAGCAATTTGTGAACATAGCTCTGATGACCAACGTCAAAAACAAGCCTGTCCTTTGAGAAATCGAAACAATAATGCAGCGCGATCGTAAGCTCAACAACGCCGAGATTTGACGAAAGATGTCCGCCGTTCTGCGAAACAACCGAAATGATATAGCTGCGTATATTCGACGCAAGCTCGTTCAGCTGTTCAATACTCATCTTTTGCAGCTCTTGCGGTGACTCAAGCCCAACTATTGTTCCCGTCTGCGCTGCTGTTTTACTGTGTTGCACCATTATTATTTGTTCCTATTCAATATATAGTAGATTACATCGTAAAGATATTTGCAGTTTTCACCGAAAGTTGTAAAGAGGAGCCGTTCGGCTTCCTGCGCGATCTGCTGTGCCATATTTTTGGAGCGTTCCACACCGTAAAGACTCACATATGTAAGCTTTTTATCCGTTTCGTCCTTGTGCAAGGTCTTTCCGACAAGCGTTTCATCGCCCTCTGCATCAAGGATATCATCCGTGATCTGAAAAAGAATTCCGATTTTCTCCGCATAGCCTTCAAGCGTCTTAAGCTGTATATCTGTCGGATTTGCGCATAGTGCGCCTGCAATTACACTTGCAATAAGCAGATCGGCAGTCTTGTGCCGATGGATATAGTTCAGCTCGTCTTCATTCTTAATGCCTTCGGTTTGGCTGATAAGGTCAATGGATTGTCCGGCAACCATGCCGGAAACGCCTGCACGTTTAGCGATTTCCGCAACTGCACGATAATAATTAAGATTATTGAATCCAATTCCCGCCTCAAGCATCCATTCAAAAGCATACGTTAGGAGCCCGTCACCCGCAAGCAATGCCTGGGCTTCCCCGAAAACCATGTGATTCGAAGGTTTTCCGCGCCGCATGTCATCGTTGTCCATACAGGGCAGATCATCGTGAATCAAAGAATACGTATGAATCATTTCAATGCCGCTGCCGAGCCGAATTGCATATTTTCTGTTGCCGCCCAGAATATCGCACACGCCGAGCGTCAGGCACGGGCGAATGCGTTTCCCGCCCGCGTCAATACTGTATTTCATTGCGTCATGCAGTAATTTGGGTGTATTTGTCATTATAAAAGCATCATTCAGTGTGTTGTTAATAATGTTTGAATACTTTTTTGTTCGTGCATCAAAATCCATCATGTGTCCCTCCACCGGTTTTGTGTCGCACCGACAGTTAAATCGTCAGTTGCCGATTAGGTTTTTGAACCTGTTGTTCAGTCAGCTGTATTTAACCCTCGGTCCTCGTGTTACGCAAGAAAAGCCTATTCTTGTGTTGCAGTCAGGGCAGCATATACGCTGTCGAGAATTCATTTTTAAATATCTTTTTCCTATTCGCCGCAGTTTTCATCAGTGCTGCGGGAAACTTTTTCAATTCTGCCGTCATAATCCGCAAGCAGTTTCATGCAGTAATCCGAGAGCGCGATTCCCTGTTCATATAGTTTTACCGTCTCGCCGAGAGGTGTTTCTCCGGAATCCAGTTTTTCAACTATCTCTTCAAGTTTTGATGCCGCTTGTTCAAATGTCAGTTCCTCAAACACTTCTGCGGCATCGCAGTTTTTATTCGTATTATCGATATCGTTCATGTTGTTGCCTTTTTAATTCTTAACCATTTTCTGTTGTATGCTTTTCATTTAAGACAGGCTGAATACCCGTTACGGCAACCTTTAACACTCCTCCGAAAAGTGCAACCGTAAGTTCCTGTCCGATACGGACATTTTTAATACTGTCCACCGTTTTGCCGTCAGCGTCATTAAGAATTGCATAGCCGCGCCGTAAAATTCCGTTTGGGTTCAGTGAGGACAAACGCTGTGCAGCCGAATCGATACGCATTCCCGCATTATTCACAATTCCCGAAACAATACGTCGCAGCAAATCCGTTTTCTCCTGCACAGAACGGCGTTTCAGTTCCGTTACAAGCAGCGGGGATGTCAGCGCCGAACTTTTCAGGCAAGAATCAATGCGCATTTTTGCTGCCGTTAACATATCATCTGACACTTTGTGCATCGTCTCACGCTGCCGCAGAAGCATGTTTTTCAGTGAATCAAATTCCGGAACACAAATTTCGGCAGCTGCCGAAGGAGTTGCTGCCCTGCAATCCGCAACGAAATCAGCAATTGTATAATCGATTTCATGCCCGACCGCACTCACGACCGGGATCTCACTTGAATATATCGCGCGGGCAAGGCCTTCGTCATTAAAGCAATTCAAATCTTCAAAGCTTCCTCCGCCCCTGCCGATTATGATAACATCAGGCTTTTTGGTTTCGTTCAGCAGCCGCAGTGCAGCAATAAGTGACTGCGGCGCATCTTTTCCCTGTACATTTGCATGAGCAAAAGTGAAGTTCATCAACGGGAACCGACGCCGTGCAACGGTGATGATATCATGCAGTGCCGCTCCGGACTCACTTGTTATGATTCCAATGCATTTCGGCATAAACGGCAAAGTACGCTTTCTCGAAAAAAGACCTTCTGCTTCGAGTTTTGACTTCAGCTCCAAAAAACGCCGAAACAGCTCGCCTTCTCCCGCTTCATGCATTGACGTAACATAAAACTGAAATTTTCCGTCTCGCGTATAAAGTGACGGACTGCCGTGCAAAACAACCGACATACCGTCTTTAGGTGCAAACCTCAGCCTTTCCGCGCTGCTTCTGAACATCACACACGGCACAGCGGAGCTTTCATCCTTGACAGAAAAGTACAGATGTCCGGATTTATTGTAGCATTTAAATCCTGATATTTCGCCCGAAACATCAATTGAGCGCAAGCGCACATCCTTATCAAGCAGACCGCTGACATATGCATTGAGTGCAGTTACAGTCCAAACAGGCTTTTGCGGACGATTGGATCCGGCCGATTCATCCACCGCACCCGTGATAAATCCGCTGTCAATCCAATCCATTCAGCTTCTCCGCCGCTGTAAGCGTGTTTGCAACAAGAATTGTGCGTGTCACAGGGCCTACTCCGCCGGGAACCGGGGAAATATAACCCGCAACAGGTTCGGCAGATGCAAAATCAACGTCTCCGACAGTTTTTCCCTCAACACGGTTTATGCCTGCATCTATCACGATTGCGCCGGGTTTAATCATGTCACCCGTCACAAGCCCGGGGACGCCGACTGCGGTGTCATCTGTTGCTGCTGTCCATGTAAGAACAACATCGTTATCCTTTACTTCTGCCGTTACTTTTGCATTTTCTGCGAATACCGGCGCTTTGTAATCATAGCTGCCAAGTGTTGTAATCTGTGCCTGTGGGTACTTGTATTCAACCCCTGCATCTGTAAATGCAACGATTTCAACGGTATTTTCTGTACCCGGTGTCAGTCTGCCAATCTGCTTTGATACGGTTTCTGCCGTTGCAAATTTCGGAATCTGATAGTTATAAACTGTATTGACAAGCTTTCCGTTTGCGTAAATCTTATAACCTCTGATTCTTGCATCACTTGAACTGATTGCTGTCCATGTTCCCTGTGCATGTGTATAAACTGCACTTGCAAGTTCTGATGTCACATTTTCCGGTGCTTCAATATCTGCTGTATCTTTTTCACCGTCTACAGTAACAGTTACTTCGCCGAGTAATGTTTTATTCTGTCCTGTAACACTCATGCTGTTTGCATTGTCACCTTTTTCACTTACATATACTTTAAATGTATAAGTTACACCGGATGATAATCTGTCCATAATGGTTTCTGTTCCTGTAATACCATCTGTAATATCAACCTTTTCACCATCTACATAAGTATCTACACCGTAGAATACTTCTTCTGCTCCATTCTCAACCGCATTCCATGAAAGCTTTACCTGACGTCCGTCAGAAGCCTTGGCGGTCTGTGCCTGTACTGCTGTCTGCGCTGCTGTACCGGCTGTCTTTGTAGCAAATGTAATCTTTAAAATATTTGCTGTTGCGCCGTTTGCATAAATGTAATAGGTCTTTCCAGCCTGTACCTGTGCAGTTAATGTTTCATATTTTGCTGCTGTATCCTTTTCATTGGTATTCTGATAGTCTACAACAACTTTACCATCTGAATCCACTACATAAAATCTCTTGGTTGCAAGCGTCTTCTGGTCAATGCTTAATACGCCGTCTTCTGCAGCTTCATATGTAAGGAAGCATCCTGATACCGGAATTGTTCCCTTAGACTGTGTTTTACCGTCTGAATCCATTGCCTTCGTCTTACCGGCTGCAACATATTCTGTTCCGACCTGCCATACAGCACCTTCACCTGTTGT
>ERZ832522.2927-NODE-2927-length-19763-cov-3.675310_pt1 | contig 19763 bp, 29 predicted proteins | sample MGYA00519951_ERZ832522 | MGnify/ENA primary metagenome ERZ832522 (study PRJEB31850, sample SAMEA3708728) | human gut metagenome | biome: human gut; feature: human-associated habitat; material: faeces | place: China | collected 2014 ... | reverse complement strand
TAATCGGAATCTGTTTCCAGCGCAATGTATCCGTTAAATACAAAGGTTGTATAACTCATATTTTTACAAAATGATTCCATGCCATAGTAATCTGATAAGGTCTGGTGGTCAATTCCTGCTGCGGAGACTGTTTTTGGTTCAATTAAAATACCATCACAGGTTCTATATTGTCTGACATATTCACAGATCTGCTGTTCCAAATTTTTAAACTCCCAGGATTCAACAAAATCTTCAATGTCAAAAAAGGAACCGGTACAATAGCCAATAGTCAAAAGGTAGGATAATTTTTCTTCCTGTGTATCATAAATGCAGTGCTCTTTTCCAAAATACTGAAGTGGGACGATGATATAGCTTCCCATCACGCCATCTATTTTTCTTTTCTTAATGGTTAAATTAGGCCGTTCCAATCCTTTTTCAGAAATAGCCAGAGAATGTACACTGGAACTATTGGTTTCAAATACGTGTCTTCTTATTTTTCTTATCATCCGCTCATTCCTTTCTAGAAATTAACAATCGCAGCCGGGTCTCCATCCGGGTCTGCAGCAGAATAGACTCTTCCTACAATACAGTGCCTGTTTGGGTCGTATTCTACGATTACACCTGGTTCTCCTGGCGCATCTGTCAGAGTTGCGATTCCAGGATATTCTTTATCTTTCATAATCTTTGCAGATATTGTACCTTTTGGTGTTTTGACTATTAGCTCCTGCTGTTTATCAATAACAGCTGCTTCATCAAGAGGAATATCTTTCCACTCAGCATCTTCTACAATGGAACATTTTAGTCCCTGTTCATCTTGAATATATACTTTTAGCGTCCTGCCATCTGGCAAAATGACTTCTATCCCTTCTCTATCTTCTTCAGAAAATCCAAACGCTTCGAATCTAGCTTGGTGTTTCAAACCGTCAGAGTCTTTTACCATAGCTATACTGCTGGATACATGTTCGGTTGCATATAAAGCATTTTCTGAGATGCTCCAATCTTCTGCGACTTTTTTTATGGCAGAATCCGGATCCGTAGCATATACTACATCCAAAAGAAGGTCCTGGGAAACATCCATCCACTTATTTTCTTCTGTCGTATCATTTAACTCAACAGTACAAATCTGAGCATCTCTCATATGTTTTGCATATACATTGTATTCTTTCATATTTAATAATCCTTTCCTTTTCAGTTTCTGACGATCTGGAACATATCGGTTGCGTCATTTAAAAGCTTAAATCTTTCATTTTCAGGAGCCGTTGAGCTTTTTGCAAAGGTCCTTTCTACTGCATCAATATAGTAAGTAAAGGAAGCATCTTCTCCCATGTAAAATTCTTCCCACTCTTCTTCTGTGAGCCTTTCTTTTATTTCCATCTGTTCAATGGCTAAATTGTCAAAGCTGATGGTATGAAATTTCCCAACATAGTCGCTTAAATTATTTCTTAGCCACTGCATCTTCCTCTGAATTGCTTCTGTTTCTGCTTTATAGTAGCGTTCTCCTCTGCGAAGTTTTTTATATCCAAGAATCAGCAATTTGATATTTTGGTTACTTAAAGCATCCAGTTCTTTTTCTGTAACAAGCCCTGCAATCACATGAACAACGGCATTTGGGAAATCCTTTACCATCTGAATCAATTCTTTTGTTGGCTTTGAAAGGGAAATTCCAAGCCCGTAAATGAGATTTTCTTTTACCAGCCTTTGGATGAATTTTCGGTTTTGTTCAAAATGGATTTGGTTTACGGTGATATTGGTAATTACCTTCTGCTTTTTTAAAATATGTAAAAGCTCCACCAGGTCCGGATGCTCTAACACATTTCCACCACCGATGGCCACTTCCTGATAAGGCTTTAATGTATAGATAAAATCTTCCTTTAAAATATCCGCATGCTTTCCGGTTGCGCTACTGCTCTCATGACAAAACGGACAATTTGCACCAGTACAGCGGTTGGTAATCTTTAAATCAATATTTTCAGCAAACTGAGGATGAAAGGTTCCTTCCTCCAGTTCTCTTATTTTTGTTCCATCTTCAAAAATCTTTACAGTATAATTTCCATTTTTGTATTTTGCTAATTGTCGAATCATAGATGAGTCTCCTTTTTTCTTTGATACCATTAGCATGTCGTTTTTTGAGTAAAAAAAAGAGACCGAAGTCTCTTTTCGAATTAATTTAGCTTCTATTTTTCCAAAAACTCCTGAAAAGACAGCATCTCTTCTGAGCATTCATTCATCAGCAATTTTTTAACTTCATATTGTAAAGAAATATTTCGTGGATCGATGGCAATAACTTGCTGCGCTGATACTCCGCGTTCTCTTAAGTCATTTCTATAAACCGATAATAACTCTTCATCTGAGGTACATTCATAGTTTTCATCCGAATCATGATAATGAATCATTCCGACATAGAGAGAATTATCATTCCATAGACTTTCTAATGTTTGATACACTTTTCCGCATTTTTCACAAACAAAATCGCCAGTAAATCCTGTTGAAATAAGCTTCTCTTCTTTTTTAATATTATAGTTCCCATCAATTACCACATTTTGAACAACAGTTCTTTTTGTTTTAAATTTTGGGCATCCGCATTTCGAACAACGTTTCACCATATTCGCTCCTTTTTAATGTTCTGTATTCAGCTGCTCTTTCATTTTTACAAAGAAATCTCTGGTCTCATTTCTGTTTTTAAGCATTGCTGCTTTCTCATATTCTGAATATACATATGGTTCGTTCTTATTTAAATTATTTAAGAAAGACAAGTCGATCTCGTCTTCCTCCGTTTCTTCTTCTTTTTTTGCCTTTTCACTGGCATCATCCAGGGTATCACTTTCTTCACCTATTGATCGTACCCGTTTTCTTGAAGTATCATAATCAAAGCCGAACCAGGTCATTTCATATAAAATATTGGCGGCCACTTGGATTTCTCCATAGGTCCGAATTAAAGAATGAGGTATCTTATAAGTGATAACAGCTTTCCAGTCTTCCGCCATAAAATTATAGGTTGTAATTGGAAGCATTGCCTGTTTCATATCTTCCAATGTTTTGCAGACAGGAAACTGCTCTGGATCAAACTGTTTTAACTCCGCTTCATCAAATACGAACGTATCGTAACCGGTTGGGACTTCTAGGCCAGTCTCTTCTTCCAATTCATCATAGTATGGAACAATTCCTATGATGCAGGATTCGGTTTCTTTTCTTTGCTTCAGATTGCATATCTCACTGATGCACGTTTGTATTTTTCCTTTAAGGTCACTTGTTCCACAACTTAATTTTTCTTCCTTTGAAAGACTGGACGTATTGTGCTCCCGGTCGTAGCGCTCTATGATTTTTTCTGTACTGAAAAAGTTCGATACAAAATAATCGGCCAGTGTTTCTGGCTTTAATGCTTTAAATAGTTCCTGCACTGTAATGCTCTTCATAAAAAACCTCCATTTTCAATGATTTACTTTCTCTCTCTTTTTCTTTCTTTTTTTAGTATGTCTGATTTTTGTTCCTTTTGATAGCTCTTTCCTTTTCCTTTTCTTTTTTCTTACATACTAAATAAAACGGATACAGGGAGGAAGAAAAAATGGAACAGATTACGGAGACATTAGAATATGTGAGTATGTTGATTCGCAACCGCGACGCAGCTGCAGCAAGCCTGAATCGGAATTATTCAGAGGATGAGCGTCTTATGATTTTGATGAATGCAAAAAAATTATTTGCATATGCGGCTGCAGAAGAAATGCAGCCGATGTGCGGAGCCTGCTACACCTGCAAGCATCGAGGAACGATTCCAGGAGATGCTCATAGTTGCTGCAAGAACCCGCTTGCAATTGCCATCGGAGACGAATCCGGTGTGAAACACGGGTGGTTCATGCATCCTTTTAATTTTGATCCAGTGTGGCTTCGCTACTGCGATGGATATGAGAAGAAAGAAAAAAAGAGAGCGTGACTGCTCTCTTTTTTTCAATTTAATATTGAACCGTCGGTAGTTTCCCAGCCAGTCACATGTTCTTTGTAAAACTCGTGTCCTTTTTCTCCGCTCCACTCTTCTTTTTTCTTGTCAAATTCAATGACTTCCTCGATCCAACAACCATTTTCTCCATAGTAGCAAACCTTATAGCGTCCACTCTTTCCCGGTTCAAATCGTTTCTGTGCCATCTTCTTTCTCCTTTTTCTCTTCTAATGGGCTGAAGACATCGATTCCAAAAAAATCGAGTCCCTGGAATAATCCAAGCGTATAAAAAAGCGTGAAATCCATATCCCAGAAAACAAGGCCAAAATCCTCATTTAGATCGTAGTACATATGAGGAAAATCCGTAGCTGCCTTAATCTTATGATTTAAGGCGCGTTTACACTCGGCTTTAAACTGCGTTGCTTCTTTCCCTTTCAGCTGTTCTTTTTCTATCGTCTCTTTCATTTTCTGTTCCATCTCAGACGCAAAAAAAGTAGCCGCTGCATCTGCATCTTCAACAGCATTAGAATGCTCTTCTTTGAATTTTTTCCACTTTGCACCGGTTCGGTCTCCGGTTCGCTTCTTCATGTATGCTGCTGACTCCAGAATCATTTCATATAGAAGCAATGTTTCAAAGAAATCAAAGTCATAGTCGGTCTGATCGCTTTCCAAGATCTGATACATATGCTCCAAGCGCTTTTTTGTGTAGTCTGAAACTTTCACCTTCTCTCCTGTGTATGGATTTTCAATCTGGATGCCTTCATATTGCCGCAAAAAATCAGAGTTTGAAAAGAAGGAAGAAAGATTTTCATCAGAAATCTCCTTATCCAGTCCCAAGTATTCTGCACCCATTTTGATTTGTCTTGTCACCAGTTCTGCCATTGTTGGAGTTTCATACTGTGGAAGATTGTACATTGTTTATTCTCCTTTTCTTCTTTTTCTTCATGCATAGTATGTGTTTTTTTTGTTGCAACAGCAGGTTCGGCAAAATGCTGGTCATAAGTTTTTTTCATTATAACACGGGTTTTATTGTTTGGAAAAAATTATAGCCATATTAATGATAATCACGAAAAAGGGAGGTTATATTTATGTTAATTCAGAGAATGGACAAAAGATTTGAGGAGTATGAAAAAAAATCGGAGACAAGAGTTGCTGTAAGTGAATCTACATGTACATATAAGTTTGGTTTATCAGATGCTTTCAAAACAGCAGGACAGATTCTGTCAGTTTTTGTGGAAGCAATGGGTTAAATCTTGTTTGCTGTGGTTCATCAACAGAATAGATTTTGTAGTTAAATTGCAAATGCAGCCGCATGACGCAGCGTAGATGCAGCGGAAAAGAGAGACAATGGACGAAAAATTAGAAAATCTGTTATCTCGCATGGAAGCAGAGATTGCAGAATTAAGAGAAATTGGAGAAGAGGAATATGCCGAAGGGATTGAATATGCACTGAAGCTGATTCGTTCCCAATTATTTTGACAAAAAAGAAAAACCGGTTAATACCGGTTTTTTTATGTTTCTGAAGAGATTCGAACTCTTAATGCCCAGTCCGTAGCAGGGCGGTTTTTCCATTAGCCTACAGAAACAAACTGCCCATGAAGGGATTCAAACCCTTATGCGTTCGCGCTTGATTTTGAGTCAAGTATGTATACCAATTCCATCACATGGGCATGGACTACGATGATAGCTGGCAGCTTGAGATTCTTGTCTCCGAGATGAAAGCCCAAATTTTTAAAAAGATGAGGCGTGGAGTTACTCGCATTTAGGATTTCTTTAAATACAGGCTCACCACTTTGCACAGATAAGGCTTAAAAGGCCCTGTTTTTTTACAGCCATACTTTTACCATCAGCACATAGTTTTTCAGGTCCTGTCTGCTCCGCAGTTCATAGTTGTTAATTCCCTGCGTCTTTGCTTTCTACCAAATGTCCGTTTTGTGCTGTTTCCGAAACACCTCGTAGTTTTTTTGCCAAAGAGACCTCATCTTTAGAGCACCGTGTCAGAGTCGAACTGACCAATTATGGTTTTGCAGACCATCTCCATTCCGCATGGATTACGATGCGCATATAAATATATTAAACTGCCCGTGAAGGGATTCGAACCCTTATGCTTTCGCGCTTGATCCTAAGTCAAGTGTGTATACCAATTCCACCACACGGACATGAGATGCAATGATAATAGGCAGCCTGAGATTTGAGCTCAGAAGACTGGTTTTGGAGATCAGCATGTTACCGTTACATCAAACCACCCAAACATGTGCCTAGCGGGAATTGAACCCGCGACCTCCGGATTAAAAGTCCGCTGCTCTTCCGACTGAGCTACAGGCACATAAATGACCTCGGCGGGAATTGAACCCGGCATCTGAAGCTTGAAAGGCTTCTGTCCTAACCACTAGACCACGAGGCCGAAATACGGCTGGTTGGATTTGAACCAACGAATACAGGAGTCAAAGTCCTGTGCCTTACCTCTTGGCGACAACCGTATAAGATACTCCTGAAGGGACTTGAACCCTCACGAATTTGCATTCAACGGATTTTAAGTCCGTAGCGTCTGCCAATTCCGCCACAGGAGCAAAAAAATCGGGCTGCACAAAGCAGCCCACGTCAGTATGTATAGATTCAAAAAGAGAATTTGAAAATTATAACAGATACTGTGCTACGAAAGGACTTTGTGCGTTTTTAGCATCGACAAAGAGCCGCTCTTGTTTCAGAGTAGTTTTCTGTTCTTCTGATTTTAAGCAAACGTACAATCTTTTCATATTTTTTCAGCGGAGAAACCCATGGGCTTGCCCGTGGAAGGAACCGCCTCTAACCTACCTTTCTTTGTTCTATCAGATAATTAGTGTTTAATTCCTCACTCCGAAGAGTGGTTCATATTAACTCCTTTTTCTTGTTTCTTTAAGTCTCATTTATAGTATGAAAGATTTTTTAAAAATGGAGCAACAAAAATTGTATTTTTTTTAGTACAATATTAAATTCCATAAAAAAAGAGCCAAACGGCCCTTTCTTATTGGTTCAAATTTTTCCTGTCGCGTGTGTATTCATACCTTTTTTGAGATTCGTTCAGCCAGTTTTGATATTTTTCTTTCTTTTCCTTCTTCTGTTCCCTTTCTATTTTTTTCTTTAACCAACGTATCGCAGTTCGATATGCACCTAGAAGCTCTTTTCGCATTACCCTGGACGTTTTAACGTCCTTTTCATACCGTGAAACGGTTTTCTTCTCAAATTCTTCCATATGTTCTTCATACGCTTTTCGTTCTATTTCCGCATCTGGTTTTAAACTAGCATAAACACTCAGGCATTCGTTTTTCTCTTCTTCAGACAATTGACGAATTCCTAAAAGCAGTTTCTCCAGTTTTTTATTAACCGGCATGCAATCTTTTCGGTATCGGATTCGTTCAAGATAACATAAGCGAAACTGTTCAATATAATCCATAGCATCTTCTTTCGTCTTAATTCGCAGCCAGTTGCCATAACGATTGATGCAGCGCTCCATTTTCTTCCAGTCTTTATTCGTTGTGTCCACCAGATCCTTAACATCTTTTAGACGTCCATCTCTTATGATGATAACTGTGTCTGGTTCAGGATACTCCCAAAAACTGTTGAGAATCAGAATATTGAAGTTTTTCGTATAGTTGTACCAGCTCGTCCGATATGGAACTTTTTGGTTTTTCTGATAATATTTTAAGGATCCATTACTTTCCCATAATGTTCCATCTGAAATATATGGAACCGGAAAACATTTAACTTGCTCATAGAGCATACAATCATACATTCCCATAATCATTTTCCTTCCTTTAGTTCTTTTTCTAGATCTGATATTTTTTTTATCAAATTATGAGTTAGTACCTGCTTGTTGACCTTTTTTTCTTCTCGTAATTTCTCCAGCAGCTTCTCAATTTGGGATAAGGATGTCGTTTTTTCTATTCGTTTAGCAATTTCTTTAGTTTGTTTCTTTGGAATATGATAAGAGGGTAACCAGCTTTCTTTTAATGATGAAGAGTTAACAATTACAATGTTCTCTTGAATAAGTTTTATTCCCGTGTATTCAATGTTATCTAGTTCTTGAATCAGCTCCTTTTTTAATTCTTCTAACTCTTTCTTGTATTTTTTTTCTAATTCTCTGATTTCATTAACCTTCATTTTTCTCCTCACTTGAATACATCTTGAAAATGCACTCAACCGCATCTCCTGCTTCTTTTAGCTGTTTTTCAAATTGTTTAGCCTCTTTATTTTTCCATGACGAAAATTCTTCGGTTGTAAATACGCTGTAATTGGAACCTGTGAATTCCGGATAAGGTATAAGATGTTCTACTAATCTTTGACATCTTTTTTCAAGTGGTTTCTTATATTCTTCATAGGAAGATGTCTTTATGATTTCCTTTACTGATATTGGAAGCCAGTTTTCTGAAAACAATTTTACCGAAAATCCAAACTCTCCTGGAATCCAGGTTGGCATTGCAGTTTTCCAGTCCTGATATCTCCTTTTCCACTCTTCTTCCGAAATCTTCTCTGGTTTGTCTGTCTGATTTTGATAATGATACTCTTCTATTCCCATGGATGCAGATACATCTTGAATCAGATCGTCTATTTCCGAATTTCCAAACGAAAGAATCATCAGCTTATCCTGAAGCGGCAGCAGCTGCAGCTGAGCCGATAAATTATATGGGCTGTACTTTCCTGATGCTGATACCTTTGCAATTTTATCAAAAAGGCTCCACAACAGATTATCGGCTAATGTTTCTGAAAAAGTTTCTTTTTGGAGGAATAAATTAATGTTATTTTCTTCCAATATTTTTTTGCATGTATCTGGATTAACAACATATAAGTCGGAATAGAGGGAGAATTTTTCAAAATACAGTTTCTTATACATTCGAAGCACTTTCTTCTGCCACTTCTTTCTTAGTGTATTCATCAATTCATTAAGTTCCATTAATGTCAGATTTTTTCTAATGATATATCCATTATAGATTTTAATGCTCATGCTACTTTTTCCTTTCTTTTTTACAAGTGTCAATTTTTCCACTGTCTTTTTCTTTTTGTGTTATCTTTCCAACTTTTTGAATACTCCCGGAACGGTTCTATGTCCCATTTATCAATTTTCTTTTTGTAGGGCTTGATACCATATTCCTTACATTGGTCATCTTCTGAAAGAAGTATGGTATTTTTGTATTTAATTGGCCTTACGTATGTATGAAACTGTTTTCTTCCAGTACCTGAGACAGGTTCCTTTCGATATCCAGAATCTTTCTTCCTTAGTTTCTTTTTTCGATTCCAGTTTCTTTCTGGGACTCTCATATCATAGGAATGTCCGAAAAAGTCATAGAATACGAAGTTCAGCTTATGAGGTGGAATCATTCGTTCATGATTGTCAAAAATCATTAGTTTTCTTAAAAATATCGGTTCCATTGGATACGTCTCTTCTTCTCGATTAAATTTAACCGAGCTGATCGCGGTTTTTGAATCCTTGAGAAAATAAGATTTCTTTCCTGCCATTTCCAGAATTTGAATGCACAGGACATTTTCTGATTCAATCCAATGGGAGGTTTCTCCTGTATAAATGTTGATAACCAAATATCTGGTCTTATGATCGGTTTCAAACATAAGGTTCTCTCCTTCTTTTCTTAACTATAGATAGTATGACAGTTTTTCCTGGATTAAAAAAATCCCGTTTGAAACGGGATTTCGTAATTAATCTGAATAAGCAAGCATTTCTTCTTCAGTAAATACTTCCTGCCTGCTTAATTCCGGCCTTACATGAATTTCAAAAAAATGTCCTTCTCCGTCTTTTACCAGAACGCAGCTTGCATATTTCTTTTCAATGTAAATATCACCGTATTCATCTAATGCGCTGCTGATTCGGCTGCTTAACTCGTCTGCTCTCATATTTATCTCCTTATCCTGCGAAAATCTTGATAAGTTTTAATTTCTTTTTTCATTTTTAGGGCACCAATCTGGAATTTCGGCTTTTCTTAAGTTGTATGGATGATACGCATACAAAGACATTCCGGTCAGTTCGCATATCATATCTCCTGGGACATGCATCCCTTTTGGTCTTTTAAAGTGTTTACATTCAGTGCATCGTTTTGCCATATTTCTCCTTATCTTTTACAACCTATCCAAATATCTCGAAACTTCCGCACCAGCTTGTCTTGGATTGTTCCATCCATCTTTTTTTAACAGAATTTTTTTCAGCATTAATTTTTTCAAAGAAGTTTAAAAATCTCTTGTATTCTCTTTTTTTCATTGGAAAGATTGCGCAAGTGCCACATCTTCGATTTGAATCGAAACAACTTTCTGGATCCAGATACACCATGGTTAGTTCGGGTGAAAGTAACTCCATTCCGATTCCCACACCATTTGCTGTTAGATGCGGAATATATTCAACTGGATTCTTGCTGACGATTATGTCAGTTAGTTCATCATCGCTGAGATTGTTGAAATATCCCAGTTCCAGTAATCTTGCAAGAAATCCCGTGACCTGCTGATCTTTTCCTTCCAGAAATTTTGCCTTTAAGATGTCCAGTTTTTCTTTCTTTTCTTTTTTCATCTTTCATATTCCTCCTTTTTTATTGATATACTTAATATGTGAAAATAATCAATGAAATAAAAAAAGAACTGTTAATCTCCAATGAACTACTCAGCAACAAGTTACCGAGCTTTTTGCTTCACCACCACTGCTTGAGTAGTCAATACATATAACATTCAAATTTAGGCGGATAAAATGGCCAACTTCTGCGAAGCTGAAGTTCATGTTCCATGAACTTGCTTTCATCTCGGAGACAATTCAGTAAGAATTCCTGCCTGAATTCTTAAATTTAAAGTCATATCCATTTACTGTGATACCTATATATGAACCATCTTCATAAATACCAAAAGTATCTCCTTCCATATAATAATCAAATTTAAAATCAATGATGTTTTCTTTGATTTCGGCAATAGCTTCCATGATCTGGCTGTGTTTTTCTATTGCGATTTTATATGCCTTTTTGTAATGTTTCACGGCTTCTTCTTCAGTTGAAAAATAATTAATTCCTTTCCGATATAACTCCCTTTTAATGACCACATAATTATCATTAAATTTAGGGTCTACCCGGTAATATAATACTTTTTCCATGTTAACTTTCTCCTTTTGTGAAAAATTAGCCAGGAGACTCAACCCGACCCTTTGAATCAGCTAGAGAGGTTCGCATGCATGCCTCACTGGAATTCGTTCAAAATCAGGGCCTACACTTTTTTCCAGAAAGCATTCTCCCAGTTTTGCAATCTGACAGGTTTTAGGATTTGTATCCTCATAATATACTTGAATGCTTCCAAACCCAATGGCCTGCTGCAGCTGTTTTTTTGCTTCTGCTTCTGTTTTTGCACCTACACGATATCTTCCTGCTGTGTTTCTTTTTCTGGATGGACGCCGATAGCCGTCTACAATGCAAATATAATTTTTAACTGGTTTTCCCATTAATTTCTCCTTAGAAATGTATGTACTCGGTTGGAATATCCTTAGCTGGATTTTTGAAAGTCCATTCTTTTAGAAAATCATAAGCTTTCTTAATTGCCGTTTCATCGTCTGCTGCTGCATATGCCACTGCTTGATTTCTTCTTTTTCTTGGCACATATCCTGTCCTACACTTATAGCAATCACAAAGCTTATGAATTTCAAGCATTTTTTGTCCCGTTACTTTTCCACCCTTGTAGCAAATTCGCTCAATCATAATTTCTTTCATGATGTTTCCTTTCTGGGTTGTCCTACCATTCGTACTCAAGCAACTTTTCAGCATTTTGATTATTTGATTCGTATTCTTCCTTGGTGCAACAATCTACATCTGTTACCTGATAACCTTTTTCCTGGTATAAGTTGCTGCAATCGATGCAAGCCTGCCTGCAGATGATCGGAACAAGTTCTTCTGTTAACTCTCGATTAAAATCCATGCAGATTTTTCCATATCCAGCAATATCTTCGTCGTTTTCTTTACAGTGGATTACAAAGTAAATGGAAATATATCCAAGTGGCTCACGGTCTTCTTTTACTCTGGTTTCATATTCTTTTTTGGTACAAAATTTTAACTGAGACACATCCGTTCCAAATTCCTGGCTCAGTTTATCTTTTACCATTTCCAGATCGGATCTTATAACCCGGTTAACCTGTGTTTCTTTGGTCGCCACATAAGTATTTACCGTTTTTCCGCTTTTGTTTTTTGTTACTTTGGCATAATGGTTTACGTAGAGGATTGTTTTCATTCTTTTTTTCTCCTTTTTAAATGGTTTCAAAGCTGCTTCCATTATTTTTTAACCCATAAGCATTCAACATGGTTTTGTACACATACGGGTTTGGAACGTAGTGGTCACCTGTGAAATACTTGGAATCATCGCCGTTGTAGACACGTTCTAATGCAGCTGCAACGGCAGCCGAACGGCTGATGCCTGCATAACAGTGGATGATTAAAAAATTAATCTGGTCCTTCTTTACCAGGTGCTCTACAAACGCTTTAATTTTAGCCGCATCTGCATCTGCCATGAGACGGCAGCCGCGGGCGGGTACTTCCGTATCGGAAAAGTAGATATTTAATACATCTTTCAGATTTCCGTTTGGAACGTACTGAAAAGCAGCTCTCCCTGGCTCTTCTTCCCGAATACTGATCATGGCAAAGCTATTCGGTGGGTTTTTCTGTACCGAATGGTTGTACACGTAATCAAATGCTTCTTTGTAGCTCATAACATAAATTGGAAAATTTAACATATAGTCTCTCCTTTTTTCTATATTTTTTATTAGTATGGATTTAAAAACAGGAAAACAAAAAAAAGAGACCGAAGTCTCTTTTCTAAGGAAAGCGTTATGAGCGCTCTGGTTCTGTATTTGATAAGCTTTCTGAATGGTTCCTGGTTTCTAATGACAGCTCCTTCTTGGTATCAGAAATCATCCCATCCAGTGCACTTAAAGGTTCTTTCGTATACTCATAGAGAAAATCTTTAAGAACTGAGTAATACTTTGCCTGCTCTTTTTCAAAAAACTGGCAAAGTTCTTTGTACTCTTTTTTGGTTTGAGCCGTATTGAGTGCATGATAGTATTCAAGCTTATTCTCATCCTGAATAATAACGGGAATGATGTCAGACGCAAGGCATTCCCGAAGCAGCAGCAGGCGGCCGGTTCTTCCGTTTCCATCTTGAAATGGATGAATGGTTTCATATGCAGCGTGAAACCTAGCCAAGCCTTCCACTGTATGTTTCTTTTCCGGGTCATAGTTTTGTAACAGTTCTTTCATCCGGTCGGAAACCTCATCTGGCCTTGCTGTTTTAATATTTGCAACCTGGTTTAATCGATTCTTATACTCTCCTACTGGATAACCATTTGCCAAATCTTCGAAGACTCCTGATTTTAATCGAAAATGAAATTTCTTTATCAGGTCTTCGGATAGCGGTTCATGAAGAGTCTTAAGCATCTCATTGAACATAGCGAAATGTCCTGTCATCTCTTCAATGTCTTTCGCCTTAAAAATTTCTCCATCAGCCAGTATCGTTCCTGTATCAAACAGAGACGCGGTCTGATCTGGAGTTAAGGTACTGCCTTCAATCTTATTGGAGTTATATGCCATTAGTTTTTGTGTTTTTGCATAAATTCCACTCCGATCCATCTTTTCATGTTCAATTTTGAATCGTTCTTTTAACTGCTTTACCAGCGTTTCTTCATCATAAGTAGATAACTCATGAAAAGAGTTTTCTAAGATTTTATTAATATTCATGTTGATACTCCTTATCGTTCTATCTCTTCTTTTTCCAATTTCCCTGTTTCCATCTGGTCAATGATTTGTGTTAGTTTTTTTGAAAAGTCATGGAGAGATTCGTACTTTAATAAGAATGTTCCAAACGCCAACTCTTCATCATTTTCTTTCACATTTAATTCTTTCGTTTTTCCATCGACACAAAAAGTCAGCTCTGGAACCTGCTTTGGAATAATCTCAAGCTCCAGGTTTCCATCTTCTTTTTCGTTTATGAAGCAGGTACCCATCAGACTCTTCTCAATGGAAGCTTTGATTTTTTCCAGATAGGTTTCCTGTTCTGAAACGTCTTTCTTTTCTGGTTTTGGTTTTTCTGGTTCCATATCTGGAATGAATACGTCTTTTGTATATAAGGTTTCTTTAAAAAGCAGTGCAGCTGCCTGTTTATGAATCAGTTCTTCCAACCACTTGACTCGTTTTTTTGAAAAGTTTAAATCTCCCTGGAAGGAAAACTCGAAGTCTTTTAACGAAATTAAGTCTTTTCTGATTTCGCTTGTCACGGCCAGCTGCCCGACTCGGGTAAAATCGTCTCCGATTCGTGGGCCATATTCCAGAAGTTTTGTTCCAATTTTTGTGAACTCATCTTCTTCCACATAAGGAAGCATAGCCATATTTAAGTCAAAAACTGGAGCCATTTTAATTGGCTCTAATGTGTCGTTATGAATCAGAATTCCATAATTTCCCAGATGCCTGTCAACGTTAAAGGTTAATGCATCCAGCACCAGCATCCTTCGAAAGGTATCTTCTGAACCGATTGATGAAAAATACTGTAACACAGTATCCAGTGTCTTATTTTCCAGTGGAATTTTCGCCATAGGCACGTAGCCATATGTCTCATTGGTAAATAATTGGCATTTTGTAGCGAGTTTTCCATGAAGCTTAACCAAATGATACGGAACGCATCCCGGACACAGCTGCAGCGCAATCTCAGACGCCAAGGCTTCGCAGTATGGCTCCAGTCCTGCATTTCTGGCTCCTTCCGAGCCTCTCTTGTAAAGAAAAATGCCATCGCTTTCTTTTTTCCAGCACTTTTTAAAGGAACCTTCTGTGGAAAGTTCTGGAGATGTATCAGAAAATTGAAAGTCCTGGAGACCTACACCTTCAAACGCCAGCTTTGAAATGATTTCATTGAATTCATTTTGATAGAGAGAAACATCTTCCCATTTAAGAGTTTCATTTTCTGTTTTAACCCAAAACGTATCGTTTAAGGATGCGGCATGAGTGACTTGAATAAATCCAGACGTGGTACCACAGCCGCACTCTTCCATGATTTTTCGAATACTGGCATTGTGTTTTGAGGCTTTCCTATTTTCAAGCCATTCATTGATCTCATTCATACCAATGGGTAGTTTTCCAGATATTTCATCAAACACATAGTTTTCTGCTAACACTCCAGCGTCATGAAATTTTGCCACAATCTGGTTCTTGTTCATCAAAAACATAGCTTTCCTCCTCAAAACATCAATTCTATGTCAATTATAGTATGAGATTTTTTTCATGTCAACGAAGGCACAGCTCCTTCTCTTTCTATGAAAAAAGGGCCTTAAGCCCTTTCTTAGTTAGTTAAGCCTAACAATCTGTTCATATAGCAAAATATCCTTATCGTTCATCGCATAGTTCAGGTGCATATGTCCCATGAACCATTTTCTGTATTCCATTTTCTGTCTTATTTCTTCCAGATATTTTGTTAGAATGTCCTGTTCATAGAGACCTCGCCCAAGTAAAGCAATCATACTGGCCGATGGGCTGTGTGTTAGAATGAAGTCTACCTGATACTGATTCTTTTCAAGGTTTTTTCTTCCATTTTCCATTTCTTCCTCAGTTGGAAGCTCTTCTTCCCACCAGGAAAGTCCCTTTACCCGGAATCTGTATTTTCCTTCTTTTTCAAGTTTCTTAGCTTTTTCCTTCCATTTTTCATCCTTCCCATCTAGAATGCCATCAGAAATGTCATGGGAGGAGGCTCCGCCAAAGGCAAAGAATTTCTTTCCTTCTAGGGTATAAATCTCTCCTCTTCTAAGCCTTACCACATTGGGTCTGATTTCATTGACAAGGCCGCCATTCCATTCTTTTAATGGGAACTGGTTAAGTCTTGGGATATTATCATGATTCCCATCGATAAATGCTGTGGTAAACGGTTTCTCTTTTAACCAGTTTAAGTTATAATTTTCTTTTTTTGTTTCTTTGGGATCCCAGATGAGACCAAAATCGCCTAACTGTATCATGGTATTTTCTGCCGGATCTATTCCAAACTCTTTCTGTTCGTAAAAAATTTTAGAGGAGAACCTGGATGGATCTCCATGAATATCTCCTGTTACATAAATGCCCATAAATCATTCTTCCTTCCTTAAGACTGAACGGGTTTCCATTTCGCTCGGATGTCAAAAAAATCTCCAATGGCACGAATCGTAAGACCCAACTGCTTACTCAGCTGCTTCTTCTGCTGCAGCTGCATTTCTTCTGTTTCTGTACTGATTATATCTGAAAAGGTTCTGGCAAGGCTGCTTTCTGGCAGCTTATTCTTCTCTGCACAGGATACAACCGAATTTAATACTTCTTTTAATCTCTTAATTAACGAATCCATCCATTGACTATCTTTGCTTTCCAGTACCAGATCCATTTCTTCTTCTGTCAGGTCTGAAAAACAGATGCTCTCCCATTTTCCACTTCGTTCTATTCTGAAGTATACACCATCCAAATCTCTATTCATAGTCTTTTTCCTTTCCCTGAAGCAAAACAAGATATGCTTCAAAATATGAGTCTGTATTTCCATAAAACAATTGATACAGACTATCGCAATAGTTCATCCACTGCTCATTAGTTCCAAAATTTGGAATCCAATAATGATGTTCTTTCTCATCTTCTGGAATAGTTCCGGTTAAGGAATATTCCAGATACATGCGAAGAAGATAACGGCTGATATCGGCAGAATACGCAGAAGTTCCACGCTTTTTACCTAAGAGCTTCTCTATATGATGTTTCAGATAACTATAATTTAGATAAATGAACTGAGGCTTGTACGGATCTGATACACTACTATCTTTCGGCTTATGAAGATGTCTGACTGTTTTTTCCAGGATTTGCCTTAATGGAAATAAGAACATTACATCAAAATTTTCTGGATTGCTTAGCTTATAGGGACTTTCTTTTAACTGCTCGGCCAGAGATTTTGAAAGTGTCCCATATTCTTTGTCTTCTTTTGAAGTAATGCTTTTTAACATTTCTTCCATTATTTCTCTTAATTCGTTTTCCATTTTTTTCCTTTCTTATGTTCTGTTTTCCTGTTTCCATCCGTTTGAACAAACGCCATTTTCATAGAGAACCAACTGTTCATTACTTTTATTTTTTGTTAGCAGCCGCAGACTTTTCACAAAGTCAGCCGCAGAAGCCCGCAGCATTGGATTCACTAAAAAGCAGGAACGCTTAAGCGTTATCAAAAGCGGATGCCCTGGCAGCTGCAGCTGCGTCTGACACCCATATGCGAATGGACTTTTGTACTTCACACCGTATGCTTTTTCAAATGATACATAAAGGTCTTTTTCAAATTGAAGTTCGTTAATCTTAACATGCTGAACGCCACACTCTTCCATTTTTTTTAGAAATGCATCAATTTCTTCTTTGGTATCAATCTGACCTTTTATGAGGTTTATTGATACCCGTACTTTGTCAGCATAAGCGTTGCAAATTTTCTTTGTTAAGGCAATCCTGTCATGTCTTGATGAAGCATGAAGAATGTCATTATTTTTCTCTGGATCATAATGCTGCAAAGAAATATTAAGACCATCAATGTAGTCCATAATTTTTGTAAATGTATTCCAGTTATCTTCTACCGTCTTTGGCAAAGAAGTTGTAACATAGATATGATCCACAAAGGATCTGATTCCTCTTACATACAGCAGCAGCTCATGCGGCAGCAGAAGCGGTTCTCCACCAAGAACCAAAATCTCTTTTTTTCCTGTTTTAATGGTTTCCATGATTAGCCGGTTTACATCGGTTTTCTCGCCTTTCACTCCATTTCGCTCAATACAAAACGGACAGGTGTTATCGCACCTCTTTGTAAAGCGAACGTCCAGGCTATCTTTATAAAAACCATCACATGAATTATTAAATGAAATCATGGTACTCCTTTCTAATGGCAGCCGATAGAGTGGCAGCCGCAGCTGCGTTTGGCAGTTTTAATAATGAATTTTGTTAATTTTGTAAACATAGTCGTCTCCTTATTTTTTAAATCATCATCAGATGTCCTAATCTTTCATATCCGGCTTTTTCAGTCAGTTCTGCAAATTCAGGACAAGTATCAGTAAGATATGCAAACACCAATCCAGTAAAAGACTGCTGAAGGGTTCTGTGTTCCCTTGTAAACAGCATGGCTACCTCATACGGGTTATTACATTTAAATCGTGGTTCATGATAATAATCAGATGTCTCCGGATCAAAGTCTTTTGTTTGTTTGAAAATTACATTGTCTGTTTCTGTAAGCAGAAGTTTATTGCAAATCTTATATGCCTGCTCATTTCTGGCATCATAAGCGTATGGATTTTTAAACAGTGTTCCAATGGTTCGGATCCAGTACCATGAAATTTCATCCATTCTCTTCTTTGCAGTCTCAGCCGCAGCGATGGCTTGGATCATTTCTTTGGTTGACATGGAAAATGAGTTAACCATGTTTGAAATGGTTTTTGTCATAGTTTCCGGTTCATAATCAGTTTTTAACAGCTCTACAAAATTTGCTTCATATTCTCTCATAGTTTTCTTCCTTTCTTTTTCTCTCCTGGTTTCTTGTGTCTTACTTATTATGGAGCAGAATTGAATGGAACAAATGAACGTTGATTATTTCCTGTCCGTATCTTTATCCCAAAAAAGCTCCTAAAAGGAGCCTTATTTTTTGCGTATTTCTTAGAAATTCAAGACGCAATTTTTGCGCATAGTTGGCATTGTTAATGATTAGGATTTCTTCTCTTCTGTCTTTTCTTCCGATTTCTCTTTTTCTTTCTTCTTTTTCTTTCTAGAAATTGTTAAAATCGGCAAAGCAACAGCTGCTGCTGCACCGCAAAGGGCCAGCGTTGGCAGATGTGATAAAGTTACGACTAGCATGTTTTCTGTGCTTTCTTTAATATCTTCTACGTTCTGTTTCATTCCAGTTGAAATCCGGACAGAAAGTGGGTCTTTTTCTTTTGCTGTATAAACAACAACTTCGGATACATGCATATCAATGGTGGTATAATCTACCTGATTATCATAAATATTTAACCGGGTTTGATAAGAAGCCAGCTCATATTGAATTTCTGATAGTCGTTTTTCAAGAAGGATTATAGTATCCACAGACTCTGCTTCTTTAAGAAGTTCTAAGAGACGAGTCTGTTCGGTTTTAAGTGTTTCAATCCGGTCTTTTGAATCATAGTATTCCAGTGTAATATCAGAGAGATTTTCTGTGTGCTCTGTCATGTTTCCGGCTTCAGCTGCTGCTTGCAAAAACTCGTCTGCCTTTGCGGCTGGAATTCGGATGCTTAAATTTCCGTATGATTCACCTTCCTCCATGATTGGCTCTGAACTGTATTCATCCGATAAATTTCCGTGGAGACTGATTCTTTCTATATATCCTCCAAGCGCTGCTACTTTTTTCCTTATCTCAGCAATTGTTTCGTCGAAGTTAGTTGTTTCTAACTGCATGGATATATTTCGCACCAGTTTCCGTTCTACTTCGGAATTCATTGATTCCTCTTTTAAACTTTCCTGTTCTGCTTCCATTGTTGTCGTATTTGCCATTTCTCCCGGAATTCCACCTCTAGCTGAGACATCAGCAACTTTCATTATCGAAGAATCAGACGCATTATAGGCTGTAACAGCAGAAGAAGATTCAGACGCAGAGCCGCCGCAGCCAGTTAGCATTGCAGACGCGACTGCAGTCATTACTAAAAAATTAGTCAACTTTTTTTGTTTCATATCGATTACCTCGTTTTTTTTAAGTATGTTATTTTGGAAGAAAAAAAAGAGAGCCAACGGGCCCTCTCTTTCTTATTATTTTGTGTCAGGTGTTTCATCTGCTTTTTCTTCAGCAGCATTTTTCTCCTTTCCAGCTTCTTCTA
>ERZ832522.2920-NODE-2920-length-19805-cov-16.689772_pt1 | contig 19805 bp, 17 predicted proteins | sample MGYA00519951_ERZ832522 | MGnify/ENA primary metagenome ERZ832522 (study PRJEB31850, sample SAMEA3708728) | human gut metagenome | biome: human gut; feature: human-associated habitat; material: faeces | place: China | collected 2014 ... | reverse complement strand
CCGGAGGTGGCGGATACCATTTTCCGGGGCCTTGACAGTGTGTTCGGCCCCATGGGCGTCTACATGGCCGCCCAATGCTGCGAGCATCTGAACCGGGCTTTGATCGTGGAATACGAGGCGGTCCCCGGCGGGGAGATCGTCAATGTGGTGCCCCAGCCCAAGGCGGGCAGCTCCTTCGCTACCGCCGCTTACAAGGCGTTTCGGCATCCTGTGGCGCTGGAGGAGATCCGGGCAGACGCAGGACTGGACATCGGCGGCACCCTCATCGGGATGCACTTGAAAAAGGTGGCGGTGCCGGTGCGGCTGGAGCAGGATCACATCGGTCAGGCCATTGTGCTGGCGGCCCGGGTACGGCCCAAGTTCATCGGCGGTGACCGTGCCGTTTATGATGAGACCCTGAAGGAGGGCTATCCTGATTTTACGGATTGATCGGATATCTGCTTTCCTTACGCGCAATTATTTTATGGGAAAGAGGCCCCGGGAGAAAGCGGTTTCTCCCGGGGCTTTTCATGCAGTTCCGCTTTGAGATCGTATCCAATGGCGTCAGGTCCCCCTGTACTTTCGGGGGAGCAAAGTGCAGATTGGAACTTGCTGCAGCAAAAAACAGCTCCGGTCCGTACTGGACCGGAGCTGTTTGCTCACATTTTAAAGCTGCTTGACCGTGTAGTAGACAGCCAGTGCGAAGACCACCGCTGCCAGTGCCCACATGGCGTAGTAGGAGATGCCACCGCCCAGCAGAGAGGCCAGCAGAGCCAGCGCGGAAAGACCGCAGGCTGCATATACCGGCAGCTTATCCGCTTTGGGTGGCAGAAGCTTATTCAGCTTGCCGCTCTTGGTCAGTGCGGCGAGAGCTGCCAGCAGAACCAGATAGATCACAACGCAGATCTTGACGGTGGTGCCCACATACATGCTGGAACCGTACCGGCGCACGCCCCACAGAACAAAGAGAGAGGCACCCAGCACCGTCAGAGCCAGTGCACATTCCCGGTCATACAGCGCCCAGAGGATCCCCAGCAGCATGATGACCGGCACAACGATCGTCATAAAGGAGAGAGTGGCCATATTCCAGCGGACCAGAGCCGTAGCTGCACCCACAAAGGCACCTGCCGCAGCAAGGATCCAAGCGGACTTCTGCTTCTTGGCGCTGCTCCGCAAAACCAGAGCAGCGATCACGCCCACTGCCAACACACCCGCGCCGATCCCGGCCAGAGTCCAGAGGTAGTGATCATACCAGGCGATCCGGGTCAGTTCAGAGTCAGCATTGATATAAAAACGACGCAGGATCAGTAAATACAGTTCTGCTACGCAGCCAGCCAGAAAAAATTTCATTGCTCCATTCATGGGTTCGTCCTTCGGAGCGACCTTTTTATTCGGATTTTTTGCCATCTATTAAAACCTCCAGGGTCATATTTCCCAAAATGCGGGCAGTCCATTCCGGACCGGTTCCCGCCGACACACGTTCATAGTATACCAGTCTCTTTTCCAATTTGCAAGGAAAACCTTCATTGCTTTTTTACAATATTCGCGGTATACTGAAAAAATCGAATCAAATTCTAACGGAGGACGCCATGAAACGGTTCTCAATTCTGATAGCAGCCTTGTGCCTGTGCCTGACAGGCTGCGGAAAACAAACAACGGAGGCTACTGCCCAGATCTTCGCCATGGACACGGTGATGGAGGTCGCGGCCTATGGTGAACATGCGGAGCAAGCGGTAAAATACACAGAGAAAAGGATCGAAGAGTTGGAAAATCGGCTCTCCCGTACAAAGGCGGACAGTCTGGTATCCGGGCTGAATCGGGACGGCAGCATCCGGCACTTGACTTACGATTACTGGAATCTCATCGCCCGTGCGAAGGAGTATCGGGACGCCACAAACGGCGCGTTTGATATTACCATTGCTCCCGTCATGGATGCCTGGGGCTTCACCGGAGACAGCTTCCGGGTACCGGAGCAGTCCGAACTGGACACACTGTTGAAAAAGGTGAACAGCGATGCGATTCAGATGTTGGGGTCGCCCTCTGATTCTGTGACGCTGGGGGAAGGACAAGCCATCGACTTAGGGGGCATCGCCAAGGGCTATACCTCCGATTGTGTAGAGGCTGTTTTCTATGACCATGAGATCGAAAACGGTAAAATCTCTCTGGGCGGCAACGTGTTCGTGCTGGGGACCAAGCCCGACGGCTCCGACTGGCGGGTGGGGATAAAGGATCCCCGGAATGAGAGCGGCCTTGCGGCGATCCTGTCCCTGCGGGACGCCTACGCCATCACCTCCGGCGGCTACGAGCGGTACTTTGAGGAAAACGGAAAAACCTACCACCATATTATTGACCCCGCCACCGGCTATCCTGCGGACAGCGGTCTGCTGTCAGTGACGGTGGTGGCGGATGCCAACGGGCCGGATCAGGAATGGGTTCAGCCCGGAAACGGCACTATGTGCGACGCTTTTTCCACGGCGTTGTTCATCATGGGAGAGGAGCAGGCGCTGGACTTCTGGCGAAATGGCGGGTATGACTTCGATCTGGTGCTGGTGACGGAGGATGGCCGGGTGGTCATCACTGCCGGACTGGCGGACCGGTTTGAGGAAGTGAAGGACAGTGGGTACACCTATGAAACGGTTTCCTGAGCTGAAGCCCAATTTCTGGGATGTGATCGTGGTCTTGGCGGTCATTGCGCTGGCGGCTCTCTCGGCCATGACGGTCTGGCGTGGCGGAACCGAAACCGGTGCTCTGACGGCGGTGGTCACCGCTGACGGGCAGGAGATCGACCGCTTTGCCCCGGCAGACCTGCTGGACGCGCCCCGCACCTATTCTTATAACGGCGTGACGCTGACGGTGGCGGCGGAGGACGGAAACGGCCTCCGGGTCAGTTCCTCCGACTGTCCCACCCAGGACTGCGTCCGCACCGGAACTATTTCCCGCGGTGGACAGAGCATCGTGTGCCTTCCGGCCCGGATCATCATTCAGCTCACCGGCGGCGCGGCGGACAGCAACGATGTGGACATTGTGATCGGTTAGGAGGGGAACTGTGAAGCTGACAACGAAGCAGTTGACCCTCTGTGCCGTGCTGACAGCGCTGGCGCTGGCGTTCAGCTATCTGGAGAACTTTTTCCCATTATCCCTGGCCATTCCCATCCCCGGCATCAAACTGGGCCTTGCTAATATTGTGACGGTATACGCCCTGTACGCCCTCGGTCCCGCTCAGGCGCTGCTGATTTTGACAGGCCGGTGCCTGTTGGGGGCGGTGTTCGCCGGGAACATGAACGCCCTGATCTTCTCCCTGCTGGGGGGCTTTTCCGCCATGCTGGTGATGATCTTGCTGTCCCGATCCCGGCATCTGTCTATCTACGGCGTGTCCATCGGCGGCGCGGCGGCCCACAACTGCGGCCAGATCGCCGCAGCCTGCCTGACGCTGGGCTCGATGGCCCCGCTGTACTATCTGCCAATTCTGCTGGGAGCCTCTCTGATCACCGGAGCAGTGACAGGCGTGGCGGCAGCTTGTCTGTTCCGGGCGCTGGTCCATACAAACATTTTGCGGTAACAAACCGGCCTATTTTCCCATAGAATGGAAAAATGGTTGACTTTCCAATGGAGAGGTGCTACACTAAACTTGCTATGAGAAATGAATTTGTAAAAACCTGTTGTTGTAAGACATAGGGCGGCTGAACTGCTGATGGCAGATACAGGCGTCCGTTTCAGTGTGCCTGTGTCTTGCATGAAGAGCTTTCAGGAGCGATGTGCAAGCGCACATCGCTCCTTTTGTTTTACCCGGCCGCGTTTCCCAGAGATGGGAAGATTCAACATGAATTATATTGATGAGGAGGACACAGTTATGAACTTCACACATTTGGTAGGGAACACCCCCATGATCCGCATCCGCTACAAGCTGGACGGCCGGGAGGGCTTTGTCTGGGCAAAGCTGGAGGCATACAACCTCTCCGGCAGCATCAAGGACCGTCTGGCGGCCCATGTCATTACCAAGTCCACCGCCAACGGCACCCTGAAGCCCGGCCAGCCCATCGTGGAGATGACCAGCGGCAACACCGGCATCGCCTTCTCCGCACTGGGCACGTTCACCGGCCATCCCGTCCACATCTTTATGCCGGACTGGGCCAGTGAGGAGCGGAAAAAGCTGATGGCTATGTACGGTGCCACCCTGCACCTGATCTCACGGGAAGCCGGCGGCTTCAACGCAGCCCTTCAGGGGGCCAGAGATCTGGCGGAGGAGATCGGCGGCTTCCAGCCCAAGCAGTTTGAAAATCAGGATAACCCGGAGGCCCACTATCTTACTACCGGCGTTGAGATCCTGCGCCAGCTTCCGGATGTGACGGACTTCGTGGCCGGCGTCGGTTCCGGCGGCACCCTCATGGGCACCGCCCGCCGTCTGAAGGCAGATCACGCCGTCCGGGCTGTGGCTGTGGAGCCGGATGCAGTGCCTCTGCTTTCCGGCGGGACTGTCAGGGGCGCTCACCACATTGAGGGCATCGGCGATGACTTTATCCCCGCTGTGGTGGACCAGACTCTGGTGGATGGCGTAATGGATATCAACGATATGGACGCCATTGCCATGGCGGCGAAATTCGGCCGTGTACTGGGCCTTGGCGTGGGTATCTCCTCCGGCGCTAACTTCCTTGGCTCTGTGATTCAGAATCTGGAGCCGGGCCGGAAGGTAGCTACCGTCTTTGCCGATGACAGCAAGAAGTATCTCACCACCATGCTCTCCAATCCCCCGGCGGAAACGGCGGACATGTGGAGCTCCCGCATTGAACTGCTGGATTACGAGCCGGTGGAAACTCTGTAATTTGCAATCTTGTGCAGCTTTTCCTTGCGGAGCCTTCGAATTCATGTTAGAATCGTCTGTAAAGGGACAAAACAGACGGCGAAGCCGGGCTTGTTGGCCCGGCTTCGTTTTGCTTACAGAAGGGAGAAACGGATGTTTCACACGATTTTATTTGATCTGGACGGTACATTGACGGATTCGCGGGAGGGGATCGTCAACTCCGTGAAATACACCATTGAAAAGCTGGGCGGGACCATGCCGGATGCCCAGACCCTTTTGAAATTCATCGGTCCGCCGCTGCAGGAATCCTTCATGGAGCACTGCGGCTACAGCCGGGAGAAGGCGGTGGAGGGCGTTCGGGTGTTCCGGGAGCACTATGTGCCGGTGGGACAGTATGAAAACGAGGCGGCCCCCGGTATTCGGGACGTTCTGGAACGGCTGAAGGCCAAGGGATACACTCTGGCGTTGGCCTCCTCCAAGCCGGAGGAGCTGTGCGTGAGCATCTGTCGGCGTTTTGGCTTTACACCCTTTCTGTCCGCTGTGACCGGCAGCCCTGCGGGGGCCGACTGGGAAAAGGCGGATGTCATTCGGGAAGCCATGCGCCGCCTGCGCTTGACCGATGCGGATAAGCCCACCGTTTTGATGGTCGGTGACCGGAAGTATGATGTGCTTGGTGCGCAGGAATGCGGCCTTGCCTGCGTGGGCGTGGAGTTCTTCGGGTACGCCGCACCCGGCGAACTGGCGGAGGCCGGGGCTGCCGCAGTCGTGCGGACGGCGGAGGAGCTGGAACAGTTTATTCTGAATCATTGAGCGTGAGAGACGGACAGAGTCCGTCTCTTTTTTCACCTGTTTTCCGCAAACGTGCGCTGAATTTTTGAAAATCGTCATTTTTGTGCATATTTCCCTTTACAAAATCGGGGAACTCCTATATAATATCATGGCTAAAGTAATCTATATGGAAATTGGAGAATCAGTATGGCTTTGATCGAATATGACGTTTATAAGCAGAAGCTACGGGACCTGGAACCGGAGCTGAAGAAGCTGGGGGACGCCCTTGACATCGACGCTGTGGCTCAGGAGGCCGCCCGTTTGGAGGATGAGACCACTCAGGACGGCTTCTGGAACAATCTGGAGCGCTCTCAGAAGGTGCAGACCCGCCTGAAGCAGCTTCAAAACAAGCTCCACCGCTTCAAGAAACTCATGAGCACCTGGGAGGATCTGACCACCCTGTGCGAGATGGGCCAGGAGGCGGAGGATGAAGAGATCCTGGAAGAATTGAAAACAGAGTTCCCCGCGCTGGAAACCGAGATCGAAGAGATCCGTATGACCACGCTGCTCTCCGGTGAGTATGACGCAAACAACGTTATTCTCCAGCTCCACTCCGGTGCCGGCGGCACCGAGGCCCAGGACTGGTGCCAGATGCTCTATCGGATGTATACCCGCTGGGCGGAGCGTCACGGCTACGCTTGGAAAACGCTGGACTACGAGGAATGTGACGAGGCCGGTATCAAATCTGCCGTTATTTCCATCGAGGGCGAGAATGCCTACGGCCTGCTGAAGAGCGAACACGGCGTCCACCGTCTGGTCCGCGTGTCCCCCTTCGATGCCAACGCCCGCCGTCAGACCAGTTTTGCCGCTGTGGAGGTCATGCCGGAGCTGCCTGATGACGTAGAGGTGGAGATCCGCCCGGAGGACATCGAAATGCAGGTGTTCCGTTCCTCCGGTGCCGGCGGTCAGCACATCAACAAGACCTCCTCCGCCGTCCGCCTGATCCACAAGCCCACCGGTATTGTGGTGTCTTCTCAGCAGGAGCGGTCCCAGTTCCAGAACAAGGATAACTGTATGAAGCAACTGCGTGCCAAGCTGATCGAACTGAAGATCCAGCAGCATGCGGAGAAGATCTCCGACATCAAGGGCGTTCAGATGAAGATCGAGTGGGGCAGCCAGATCCGCTCCTATGTGTTCATGCCTTATCAGTTGGTAAAGGACACCCGCACCGGCTACGAAACCAGCCAGATCGACAATGTGATGGACGGCGACTTGGACGGTTTCCTGAATGCCTACCTGACGCAGTTAGCCACCGGCGAGCTGAAAAAGTAAATGCCAGAAAAGGCGCGGCTGAAAGGCCGCGTCTTTCTTCCGAAAGCTGATATGAAAGGAACCAATCTAATTTATGAGTAAGCAAAACGCCGCGGGTGCGGCTCCCCAGGAAAACAAGATGGGCGTTCTGCCGGTAGGCAAGCTGCTGGCCGGTATGGCGGTGCCCATGATGATCTCCATGCTGGTACAGGCGCTGTACAACATCGTGGACAGCGTGTTTGTCTCCCGGCTCAGTGAGAACGCCTTCAACGCCGTGGGTCTGGCGTTCCCCCTCCAGAGCCTGATGATCGCCGTGGGCGCAGGTACTGCCGTGGGCATCAACGCCCTGCTCTCCCGCTCTCTGGGCGAAAAGAAGCAGGAGATGGCGGACCGGGCTGCCGGCGCGGGTATCTTCCTGCTGCCCATTTGCAGCTATCTTGTCTTTGCCTTCATCGGCCTGTTCCTCTCCCGGCCCTTCTTCGTGGCGCAGGCCAAGGCAGTGCCGGAGATCGTGGAATACGGCGTGCAGTACACCCGGATCTGCTTAGGTCTTTCCGTGGGTATTTTCAGCCAGTTCTGCTTTGAGCGGCTGCTACAATCCACCGGCCGTACCAGTCTGGCCATGTGCACCCAGCTGTTGGGCGCCATCATCAACATCGTCATGGACCCCATTCTGATCTTTGGACTGTGCGGCGCACCCCGGATGGGCGTGGCCGGCGCTGCTGTGGCCACCGTTGTTGGACAGATCGTGGCGGCGATCGTGGGCCTGATCGTGAATATCAAGTGCAACCACGACATTCACATCCACCGGAAGAACATCCGCTGGGATCCCATCGTGGCCAAGGAGATCTACCGGGTGGGTATCCCCTCCATCATCATGCAGTCCATCAGTTCTGTGATGACCTTCGGCATGAACAAGATCCTCTTTGTCTTTACCCCCACCGCCACCGCCGTGTTCGGCGCGTATTTCAAGATCCAGAGCTTCGTGTTCATGCCCATCTTCGGCCTGAACAACGGTATGGTGCCCATTATTTCCTATAACTACGGCGCAGCCCGGCCTCAGCGGGTGTGGAAGACCATCCGTCTTTCCAACATCACCGCCATGGTCATTATGGTTGTGGGCTTCACCATTTTCCAGCTGTTTCCCTCCACACTGCTGGAACTGTTCGACGCATCGGAGACCATGCTGGCCATCGGCGTTCCTGCCCTGCGGATCATCAGCGTTTCCTTCCTGCTGGCAGGCTTCTGCATCATCGCTGGCTCGGTGTTCCAGGCCATCGGCAATCCGGTGTACAGCCTGATCGTCTCCGTGTGCCGTCAAATGGTAGTATTACTGCCGGTGGCGTGGCTGCTGTCCCGGACTGGACGGCTGGAGTTGGTGTGGTGGTCCTTCCCCATTGCGGAGGTCATGTCCTTCACCCTGAGCACAATCTTCCTGCGCCGCACCGTCAAGTCCGCCAACGAGGTCATGAATTCCAGCGCGGACTGACCGCATGCCTGATTTAAAAGTACACCCCGTTCTTCTGAAAAAGCGGAAGAACGGGGTATATTTTTGCGCATAAAACTGCATGCATGAGCAGCGCACCGCGAACATGCACAAATGCCAATGCATGAAGTTTTCGTGCATCATTCCCGGTTGCCCTGCGGGGGCGAGGAAATGGCACATTTCTTATTTTACTGTGCTTTTGCATAGCAAAATCCCCCGGAAGAGACCTTCCGGGGGAGAGATGTATGTAGGATTTCAGGACAGGAGCATTTTGTCATTGGCCTCGTCAGAGCCGCTGGCGCGGCTGAACAGGGCCAGCAGGTCGGGGACCGTCAGCTTCTTCTTGTCCTCACCGGAGATATCTACCACCACCCGACCGGCATCCATCATAATGAGCCGGTTGCCGTGGGCGATGGCGTCCTTCATGTTGTGGGTGATCATGAGGGTGGTGAGGTTGTTCTCCTGTACGATCTGGTCGGACAGAGCCAGCACCTTGTCGGCGGTCTTGGGGTCCAAAGCGGCAGTGTGCTCGTCCAACAGCAGCAGCTTAGGCTGCTTCAGGGAGGCCATCAGCAGCGTCAGCGCCTGACGCTGACCGCCGGAGAGCAGGCCCACCTTGGCGGTAAGGCGGTCCTCAAGCCCCAGATCCAGCGTTTTCAGCAGCTCTCTGTAATCTGCCCGCTCCAAGGCGGTGATGCCCCACTTCAATCCGCGGGGCTGGCCCCGGCGGGCTGCCAGCGCCAGATTTTCCTCGATCTGCATGGTGGGCGCGGTGCCCATCATGGGGTCCTGGAACACCCGCCCCAAAAATGCCGCCCGCTTGTGCTCCGGCAGCTTGGTAACGTCCTGTCCGTCGATGGTGATGGTGCCGGAATCCACCTGAAACACGCCTGCGATGGCGTTCAGCATGGTGGACTTGCCCGCACCGTTGCCGCCGATCACGGTGACAAAATCCCCGTCATTCAGTGTCAGGTTCAGATGGTTCAAAGCTACCTTAGCGTTGATGGTATTGGGATTAAACGTCTTGCAGATATCCTTCAACTCAAGCATGGACGGAACCTCCCTTCTTGGTGTGGATGTGGCCCTTCCAGTAGGGGATCGCCAGGAACACGGCCACGATCAGGGCGGATACCAGCTTCAGATCGTTGGTGTTCAGACCCAACTGCAAAACGATTTGCAGAACGATGTAGTAGATGACGGCACCGATGGAGACCGCCAGCAGCTTCAAAGCGAAGTTGATGAATACCTTGCCGAAGGCCACTTCGCCGATGATGACGGCGGCCAGACCAATGACGATAGCGCCCCGGCCCATGTTGATGTCGGAGGAACCCTGAAACTGGGCCAGCAGACCGCCGGACAGGGCTACCAGACCGTTGGACACCATGAGTCCCAGCACCACGTTGGCGTTGGTATTGATGCCCTGAGCCCGGGCCATGTTGGGGTTTGCGCCGGTGGCACGGAGGGAGCAGCCCTTTTCCGTGCCGAAAAACCAGTACAAAACGGCAATGAGCACCACCGTGAATACCACCAGCAGAGGCAGGGGGTTATCCAGACTCACGGTCCGCACATACCGCTGGGATACCAGCAGATCATACTTATCCACGCCTACTGCCTGATTGGCCTTGCTGCCCATGATCCGCAGGTTGATGGAATACAGGGACAACTGGGTCAGAATACCGGCGAGAATGGCGGGGATGCCGCATTTCGTGTGGAACAGGCCGGTGACAAAGCCGGCCAGCATACCTGCCAGAAAGGCGCACAGCAACGCGGCCCAAGCGTTCAGACCTGCCCGGATCAGCATGACGGCCACGGCACCGCCGGTGGCCAGAGATCCGTCCACCGTCAGATCAGCTACATCCAGAATACGGAAGGTGATGTAGACGCCGATGGCCATCAGGCCCCAGATCAGGCCCTGGGCCACAGCGCCCGGCAGCGCATTGAGAAGGGAGGCTAGAAAACTCATACCGTTTCTCCTTGTTCACAGCGGGAGGAGGGGATTGCCCCCTCCCGCCAGATTTTCGTTATAGGATCGCGTTTGTTTTGGATCAGCCCTCAATGGCCTCATAGCCGTCCAGAGGCTGGATGCCCAGCTCCTCGCAGATGGTGGGGTTGTACTTGGGGGTGGCGTCGGTGTATTCGATGGGCATGGTGGAGATATCCGCCTCGCCGGTGAGGATCTTGGCAGCCATCTTGCCGGTGGTCACGCCCAGATCATAGTAGCTGATGGACAGGGTAGCCACGCCGCAGCCGGAGCAGATACCCTCCTCGCCGCAGATAGCGGGAACACCGGCGGGCACCAGGATGTTGGCGATGGCCTCGGTGTTGGAGGCGGCGATGTTATCGGTGGGGAGATAGACCACATCCGCGTAGTCAGCGGCAGACTGGGTCACGGACGCCACGTCATTGGAGTCGGTGAAGGCAAATTCCTTGGTCTCAATGCCCTTGTTGGCCAGGCAGGTCGCCACTTCCTGGATCTGGTAGCTGGAGTTGGGCTCGGCGGAGCAGAACAGCAGGGCCACCTTCTTGGCCTCGGGGAACCACTCGGTGATCATATCGGCCTGCTGGCTCAGGTCAGCCAGATCGGAGGTGCCGGAGATGTTGCCGCCTACGGTGCCGTCGAAATCGTCAAGATCCAGGGCCACGCCGTAAGCGGTGATGGAGGTGCCCAGAATGGGAATGTCGGCAGTCGCAGAAGCGGCGGCGGTCAGGGCGGCGGTGGCGTTGGCCATGATCAGGTCCACGCCCTCGGAAACAAAGCCGTTGACGATCGTACCGCAGTTGTTGGCCTCGCCGGAGGCGTTCTTGTTCTCAAACGTCACCTGACCGGGGAGGGCTTCATTCAGAGCGTCGATAAAACCCTGGGTTGCAGCGTCCAGCGCAGGGTGCTGCACCAGCTGGCAGATGCCGACCTTATAGGTGGCGCCCTCGGCGGAGGAATTGTCAGAGCTGGCAGAGGAATTGTCAGAGCCGGTGGAGGGTGTCTCCGTCTTGGAGCCGCCGCAGGAGGCAAGGGACAGCGTCATGGCCGTAGCCAGAACAAGAGCGAGCAATTTCTTTTTCATAGTGATCTTCTCCTTTTGTCCGTATCCGGACGAATTCATAAAGTTGGATGCCTTCCAAAAAACAAGGGGGGCTCTGTCCGTGGAACAGAGCCCCCTCGCGTTTAACGAGTGCAAGCCTTATGCCCGGCAGAATGCCTGTTCCGTTTCTGCATTATGAAAGAAGCCCGCAAAATAGCGTGCGTAGCGGTAAATATAGGTAAACATTCCGAAACGCATTGTGAACTCCTTTCCGCCGCACCGGGCTTTGTGATGTTATTACTATACAGCTTTAAACGACTAAAGTCAACTGTGATTTTCCACAAAATACGGTGAGATTAAATCCGAACTGACGAGCCGCTTTGACAATTTCGTGAAATTCTGCTACACTGCTCATCACAGAGGGCCGGTTACACCTGATATGCTGCGGCTCTCAGAAAAAGAGGATCTGTTATGAACCATTTCAAAAAAATCGCCGGTGTGCTGGAGGCCCACGGCCTGGACGCCGTGCTGCTGACCTGCGAGGCCAACCGCTTTTACGCCTCCGGCTTTCACTCCTCCGGGACGGACGGTGTGGCCATCGTCACTCGAAACCGCAGCTATTATTTCACCGACAGCCGGTATACGGAAGCTGCTGCGCGCTATGTACAGGGTGCGGAGATCCGGCAAACGGACCGGGAACATCCCTACTCCGCCCTCATCAACGAGGTCACCGAGAAGGAACACATCACCCGCATGGGGTATGAGGATGAATATATGACGGCGGCGGATTTCCGCCGCTTTTCGGAGAAGCTCCACTGCGAGCTGGTCCCCGCCACGGAGCTTTTGTGGACGCTGCGGGCCGTCAAGGACCAGGCGGAGTTGGAGTGTATGATCCAGGCCCAGCGGATCGCGGAAAAAGCGCTGGCGGACATTCTCGGCGAGATCCGTCCCGGCGTTACGGAAAAGGAAATTGCCGCACTGCTGCTCTATAAAATGCTGCACTACGGCGCGGAGGACAAGTCCTTTGATCCCATCGTGGTCTCCGGCCCCAACGGCAGCCTGCCCCACGGTGTTCCCAGTGAGAAGCCCATTCAGGCCGGGGAGTTCGTCACCATGGACTTCGGCTGCAAATTCGGCGGCTATTGCTCGGATATGACCCGCACAGTGGCCGTTGGTCATGTGACGGAGGAGATGGAGACTGTTTACAACACGGTCCTCAAGGCCCAGCTGGCCGGAATCGCCGCGGCAAAGGCCGACGTCACCGGCGCAGCGGTGGACGGCGCCGCCCGACAGGTCATCGCGGACGCCGGATACGGTCCCTATTTCGGCCATAGCTTTGGCCACAGCGTCGGTGTGGAAATCCATGAAAATCCCAATGCTACGCCGTCCAACAGCAAGCCGCTGCCTGCCGGCGCTGTCATCAGCGCGGAGCCGGGGATCTATCTGCCGGGGAAGCTGGGCGTTCGCATTGAGGATGTGATCGTCATCACAGAACAGGGCTGTCAGAACATTACGCTGGCATCCAAGGAGCTTCTGATCCTGTAAATGGTCCGGAACTATACAAAATGGGTTGTGAGACTGTACTTTCGCACGGTCCATTTGGTGAAAGGCACTGTTGACAATTTCACGCCGGACTCTCATAATCATGAGAGAAACAGAATTTAGAAACGATCCGAAAGGAGCTGTGGAATGGACAAAGTTTACATTACCGGCCATCGCAACCCGGATACCGACTCCATCGTATCCGCCATGGCCTACGCCGCACTGAAAAACGCTCTGGGGCAGCGGCAGTACTGCGCCGCCCGCCTGGGCCAGATCAGCGATGAGACGAAAGCCGTTCTGGACAAATTCGGTGCCCAGCCGCCGGAGCTGATCAACAACGTTCGGACGCAGGTCCGGGACCTGGACTTCGATACGCCGCCCACCCTGTCTCCCGCCGCTACCATCAGCCGGGCCTGGCAGATGATGCAGGCGGACCGGATCTCCGTACTGCCTGTGGCCAATGAGGACGGTACGCTTTACGGTATGCTTTCCGCCGGTGACGTGGCCAGCTACGATATGCTGGCTGTCCGCAATTCCACGGTCAAGAACGTGCCGGTCTATAACCTGCTCTCCGTTTTGGAGGGAAAGGTCCTCAACGAGGGCGGCCAGATCCGGGATGAGATCTCCGGCGAAGTCACCATCGCCCTGCCTGCGGGACGGGAAAACCTGCTGTTTTCCTCTCCGGACAGCATCGTGGTCTGCGGCGATCAGCCGGACATGATCAAGCTGAACACAAACGAGAACCCATATCCCCCTGCACCAGGCGTGGAGAAAGCATTACACGGGATTCAGCCAGATACCCTCCGCCTTTATCCGGACCCTACAGCTGGCGACCTGATACATGCAATTGCCCGGAGCTATGGACTGAAAGACGAGCAGGTTTTTGTAGGTGTTGGCTCAGATGATGTACTCGCCATGAGCTTCCTTACCTTCTTTAACTCAGATAAACCGATCCTTTTTCCAGATATCACCTATTCTTTCTATGACGTATGGGCGGATCTTTTCAGAATCCCATATGAATGTAAAGCTCTCGATGAGAACTTCTGTATCCGCAAAGAAGATTACTTCGGAGAAAACGGTGGAATTATTTTTCCGAACCCCAATGCACCTACAGGCGTGGAGCTGCCCCTCGGTGACATCGAGGAGATTCTCTTACACAACCGGGACGTCATTGTGATCGTAGATGAAGCATATGTAGATTTCGGAGCGAAATCAGCACTGGAGCTTATAGAGAAATATGACAATCTTCTGGTAGTCCAGACCTTCTCCAAATCCCGTTCCATGGCTGGAATGCGTATCGGCTTTGCATGCGGCAATCCACAGCTGATCAGATTTCTGAACGATGTAAAATATTCCTTCAATTCCTACACTATGGATCGTACCACTCTTGCAACCGGTGTGGCAGCTATCCAGGATAAAGCATATTTTACAGAAACCTGTGAGAAGATTATTGCTACCAGAGAATGGGCGAAGAAAGAACTGGCTGCCCTTGGTTTCACATTCCCGGATTCTAAGACCAACTTTATCTTTGCTTCTCACAAAAGCTGTCCGGCCAAAGAAATTTTTGAGGCCCTTCGTCAGGAGCATATTTATGTAAGATACTTCCCGAAGCCGAGGATTGACAATCATTTGCGGATCACGGTAGGGACTCAGGAAGAAATGGAGAAATTAATACATTTTCTGGAAAAATATCTAAAAAATCATAAATAAGTGAAAAATATCTGTTTGAACGAAAATTCTGTTCTGGTGATTTTTTAATACGCTCTGGAGCCTGTGTGAAAAATACTCCGAAACAGGAAGCTCAGAACGACAGGAGTAAATATGAAATATAAGAAATTATTGAAAAAAGCAGCTGTAAGTCTGTTACTTGCCCAGTCCCTGATTTTTACAGGCTTGCCTATTCAGGCAGCAGATATTGCCGGGCAGAGTATGGTCTGGACGGAAAGTGTGGAAATGGAAAGCGCAAGAGACGCTGTATCAGCTGTGTCGTCGGATGCGATGACTGCGGAAGAGTTTTATGTGCAGGATGATTTTTCAGCAGGTGATGATCAGTCAGGGAGCGGAAGCACTTTAGCTGATGACAGTCAGGCTGGCAATGGAAGTGCAGAAGGCGATGACAGCCAGGCTGGCAATGGAAGTACGGAAGACGATGCCGGTCAGTCAGGCAATGCCAGCTTCACAGGCATGACAGATGGAAATCCCTCCCAATCGGAAGACCTGTCAGACGGTTTCTCAGATGGTGGTACTGATGAACTTCAGGAACAAGATTTTGGCTTTGGCAGCATGGATCCGGATTCTGCCGAAGAAGAGAAAAGTGAAGACGATCTGACCGATGCGGAGATTGAGGCTCAGTTGGAGCCGATCCGTGAGCTGCAGCCCATAAGCTATGTAGACCCGCCATCTGGCAATGGGAATGGTGATACAGGAAGCGTAGGTGCTGCCAGAGCTGCGTCTTATCCTGCGAAATACGATCCCCGAAGCAGTATTTCCATCCCGGTAAGGAATCAAAAGCCTTCCAATATGTGCTGGGCATACACATTGGCTGCCAACCTGGAAATCTCATTTTTGCAGGCAGGAGCTGGACTGTTTGATCTGTCAGAAGAACATCTGGCATATTTCTTTGCCCACCGAATGAACGATTCCCTTGGAAATACAGCTAATGACAAAAACGAGGTTCTCCATTCCTACAGAGATGGAGGAAATCAGACCCTGGCTGCCATTTTTCTGAGTACGTGGAGCGGTATGGCTTTGGAATCCCAGGTTCCTTATGAGACAAATGCAGATCATACTCTGGACTCTGACAAGGTGCCGTCCTCCCAAATGGCATACCAGACCACAGCATATCTGGAAAATGCAGCGTTTTCCTCTTATTCTGTAAATAACATTAAAAGTCTGATATCAGAATATGGATCTGTTTCCATGTCCTTTGGAATGTATGATACCTATTATAATCCGTATACGTATGCATACAGCTACCCGGGAAGTGCAGGCGTGAATCATGCAGTAACCCTGATTGGCTGGGATGACAATTATTCCAGGGAAAATTTCAATTCTGCCAGCAATGTTACTTTAAACGGGGCATGGATTGCCAGAAACAGCTGGGGAGATGACTGGGGAGAAGCCGGTTATTTTTATATTTCCTATGAGAATAAATGTAATTATAATATTGTAGCAGCAGAAGCCACCACCAGTCCGAAGTACCGTAACAACTATTTCTATGATGGCTCCAGTGCACTGAGCAAGCTGAAGCTGTATCCTTCCGGCAGCAGTGGGATTTCCTCCATTGCCAATGTTTTTCAGGCAAAAGCCGGAAATGGGAACGGAGAAGCCCTTGGAGAAGTGGTTCTGGCTACTTACTCTGACGGAGGAAGCTACAGCATTCAGATTTATACAAATCTGAAGGATAAGAGCAATCCGGTAAGCGGAACTCCGGCCTATGCCAATCCGGTAACTTTTTATCAGGAACATGCCGGTATTTCCACAGTGGAAGTGCCAGAGGTAAATCTGATGAATGGAACCCTTTATTCGGTAGTGCTCACCAATATCGGTTCCGACACAGTGGAATACTTGTGCGAGACTAACAGTGCTTATGACTGGGTGGAGTTTCAAGCTGGTCTGGAGGCGGATCAGAGCTTCTGTTATCATGAAAAAAATGGATGGAGTGATTTTTCAAAAACAAGTCCAAGTGCCTGTGCAAGAATTAAAGCTCACACAAGAACCTTGAGCAGTGCAGTGAATGTAACCAGACCTGCTTCCTTTCAAGCTGCGGCCCGCACCTATAACCAGATCAGTCTGACCTGGAGTAAAGCAGCCGGAGTTTCCGGATATCAGATCTATAGAAAAATCTCCGGCGGAGAGTATCAGAAGGTAGAGACCGCCTCCTGGTCGGATACTTCCTGGACAGATACGAAAGTTCAGCCGGGAATTACATATACATACAAGATCCGTGCGTACAGTATGGTGAACGGTACTGCAAAATATTCCGATTATACCGCGGAAACTGCGGCTAAGACAATGCTTGCCACTCCGTCTGTGTCGGTGAAGGTTTCTTCCGGACTTTACAATACAGTAAACTGGAATAAGATTTCCGGTGCAGCAGGCTATGTGGTTTACAGGAAAACATCCTCTGGAAAATGGACGAAGCTTGCAAACATAAAGAAAGCAGCTACTACATCCTACAAAGATAAAAAGATAAAATCAGCTACCGTTTATGAGTATACAGTAAGAGCTTATTGTACTGTGGATAAGAAAACAGTGGCAAGCAGTTACAAGTCCAGTGGAACGTATAAATCAGCACCCTCCAGGCAGACCGTCTCATCGGTTTCCAATACGAAGAAAGGTCTGAAATTAAAGTGGAAGGCACAGAAGAAGTGTGATGGCTATTACATTTACAAAAAAACCGGAAGCGGAAAATATAAGCTGGCAGCTACTATTAAGAAGGGGAAAACTTCTACCTGGACAGACACGAAGGTGAAAAAAGGAAAGAAGTACCGTTATTATGTGCGTGCTTATGTAAAAGAGCCAAATGGTGTTGTAAAGGGAAAGTATAAAGCATCGGCGACAGTTACAAGAAAGTAGGAAATCAATTACAGAAAAGAAATAGAATTTACAGTAAAGCATTGTGGAATAGAAGATAGTCTGCACATAGTAAAAACTATAAGGTTTTTTGCAGCAGGACAACCTTCGGATATTAAAAAAACGGAAGCCCATTACATGAGCTTCCGTTTTAACATTTCCGGATTAGATGAATATTTAAGTGCAGTCTCTCTTGTGATCTGGCGGTTTCGATAAAGCTCCAGCAGGCTGTTATCCATGGATTTCATGTCTGCCTGGGAGGAAGAGGCGATCACACCGTCAATCTGATAAATCTTGTTGTCGCGGATCATATTTCGAATGGCAGGGGTAAGCCTCATGATCTCAAAAACCGGAATATTGTGCCCATTCACATCCGGCACCAGCTGTTGGGAAATAACAGTCTGCAGAACCATGGAAAGCTGAATGGCAATCTGATGCTGTTGGCTGGGCTCGAAAACATCCATAATACGGCTGATGGTATTGGCAGCTCCGGTAGTATGAAGGCTGGAAAGAATCAGATGTCCGGTCTCAGCAGCAGTCATGGCAGTCTGGATAGTCTCGTGGTCACGCATTTCTCCAAGAAGGATCACATCCGGGCTCTGGCGTAGTGTGGCACGAAGAGAAGTCAGATAGCTTTCGGTGTCGGTACAGATCTCGCGCTGGCTGACAATGCATTTGTCATGTCTGTGCAGGTATTCCAAAGGGTCTTCCAGCGTGATGATATGCCCTTCGCGGCTGTGATTGATTTTGTCGATGATACAAGCCATGGTGGTAGATTTTCCGCTTCCGGCAGGACCTGTGATCAGAACCATTCCCTTGGTAAGATCAGCTGCTTCTATAACAGCTGGAGGAATGTGCAGATCCTGCGGATCCGGCAGATTAAATGCAATAATACGGATGACAGCGGCAAGAGAACCACGCTGCCGGTATGTATTTACACGAAATCTTGAGAGACCCGGGATAGCCATGGAAAAGTCATCGTCACCGGTTTCCAGCATAGGTTCTATATTCCGGTCGTGAGCAAGCTTGTAAATGATCCGGATAAATTCATCTGTCTCCGGAGGCATGAGCCGTTCTTCAAAACCATCCAGTGTACAGAGCTTTCCGTCAATTTTTACAGAAAGGGGACGACCGGCAATAATAAATATATCAGAGGCTTTTTTCTGAGTGGCAAGCTCCAGAAAAGCCTTTACTTTTTCTTCCATAAAATTATTCTCCTTTGTAGACAGACTGGCTGTTGTCCGGATTCCAGTCTGCAGTTACAACCGTATTCCAGGAGAGGATCCCGGCGATATTGCTGCTGGTCACGTCCAATCCTGCATTATTCGTTACAGTACGGTCAGAAGCAGCGGTATCAGAAGCAGCGGCATCAGAAGCAACGGTATCAGAGGCTGCAGTGTCAGAGGCAGCGGTATCAGAGGCAACAGTATCAGAGGCTGTGGAATCAGCCGTACGATCAGTCCAGAATACAGAAACTTTCACAGCCAGACTCTGGGTGTCGGAAAATGCGTTCATATATTCAGCAGTATGTTCCTCTGAATCCCATTTTACATTCTCCTGTGAGTTCAGATAATCGGAGACGAGCTTGTAATATGAACTTTCTGATTTTACCTGTGCCTGAAATCCTTCCAGTGTCTGAACCAGATCTGAATAAAAATCAGCTGCCTCACTGCAGGCATTATAATAGGCTGAGGTCTGCTCCAGAGAAAGGCTGCTGGCGCGCAGATCCTGCCTGGAAGTACCATAGCCAAGCAAGGACAGGATCACCAGCATAAGAACTCCGAAGATTAGAAAAAGGGAAGGAATTCCAGTTGCGGAAAAAAGATGATTCTTTTCTTTCATGAATCTGCTCCCTCCTTTGTGGAAAAAACTGGAAAGCGAATTGTCTGTGCATAAAGACTGGGTTCCTCATTTGCATTCTGGAGTTTTACAAAAGTGATCTGAACTTCTTTGACCTTGTCAGAAGCAGAGCAGACGAGCCTCATTTTATAAAATGCACTTTCTTCGGAAGCATTCTGCCAGTGCTTGTCAAAATAATAGCAAATACTGTCCTGATCTGCAACTCCATCTGGCATCAGTGCCAGAAAATTTTGAACAGTGCCGTCAGTTCCTTCCAGAATTTCACCGGCGCTGGTGATAAGCTCCTGGATATGAGAGTCCTCCCGGGCATGTACCCTTGCCATGTAGGAAGCCGCAAACAGTCTTACGCAGACACCGCAGGTCAACCCCAGAAAAAGAAGGACAAATATCATTTCCATAAGAAAAAGCCCGGATTTGGAATGGGTAATGATTTTTTTCATAAAAACTTCCTTTCAGCACATCATTC
>ERZ832522.2907-NODE-2907-length-19884-cov-14.650260_pt1 | contig 19884 bp, 17 predicted proteins | sample MGYA00519951_ERZ832522 | MGnify/ENA primary metagenome ERZ832522 (study PRJEB31850, sample SAMEA3708728) | human gut metagenome | biome: human gut; feature: human-associated habitat; material: faeces | place: China | collected 2014 ... | reverse complement strand
CCTTCCTCCTTAAGATTATTTATAATTCTCAAATAATTTCAAAATCTTGCGAGTAAATTTTTCTGTTCCATCTTCTCCGCCATATTTTCTTGTTTTCATATGGGGAGTAAGCAACCGAACGGTTAAAGAACTTTCCCAGATATGTAATTTTAATATAGCAGATTGAGGTACGAGTGTCAATTAAGTGTTAGCGCCTCTTCTCCTCTGGAAACACTGTGATATCCAGTTTCTTTGCTGTTACCATTATCATATTTCATTGTTATGCCGCCTTTTGTATCACCCGGTTTGTAATAGTAATATCCTGTGTACGTATTATCCAGCTCATCCTCTCGAAAATCCCAATATGTTCCATAATTGTAATACAAAGCATTTCTGAACGATGCTTCATTAAAATATTCTGCATATAAAATTGTGCCATCTTCCTTATTAAAAGATACCTCCAGAGAATCACCTGATTCTGCATATTTTTGAAGCACAACATCTGAATCAAATGCAATATTATAATTCCTGCTTTTCGGTGTACCATTATATTCTTCTGCTGTATATTCCACACTGTGTTCTTCTATTAGTTTAAGAAGCTTATCTTCTGTTGTTTCTTTATTAATTTCCAGAAATATCTTTTGCAAAGCATCATATTCCTGCGTTTCCTCTGCTTTTGCTTCATTTGTTGAATCTGAAGCAGCCACGCTCCAGCATGAAACGGAAAAAGCAAGACCAGTTGCAATCCCTGTGGCAACAATTTTTAATATATTTTTTCTGATTTTCATTTTCATACAGTCCCTTCTCTTACCTAATTTCCGTTTTCTTCCCAGTAGTCATACGCATCATCGTATCCACCATCATAATCTCCGTCTCCAAATTCATCAGCCCAATCATCGGCAAAATCATCCGGGTCATCATAGTTACTGACATCATACGAATCACTCTTCCAGGAAGAATAGGAATTACCATTATATTTTCTTGGTACAGGTGTAGGAGTATTTCTCCTCTTTGGTGTATAATGATATTTTTGTGATTGGTTAAAAAGCTCAAAACTGTTATAAATTCTTTCACCATTGGAACTGCCTGAAGATTTCTTTTTGCTGTTTTCATAAATACTATTAATATGATCCCAACAGTACTGTGTTCCCGCATCTTTTAGATTCCAACACCCCGGCATTTCACAGAAACTATCATATATCTTCAAGCTCACAATCATCAGCAATAATAATCCCATGGTCACTGCGTATATTATTTTGAATTTCTTTGATTCAAAAAATGGTGGTAAAAACACATAGATTGCCCCCTTCTCTGTCGATTTACTAAATAATAAACTTTTGAGTATTCTAGCTTGCTACTTAACGAAATTCCACCGCACATGAATAATAATGAATTTCATTTTTTATTGATACTTCTCTTCCATGAGATTCCAAATACAAAAAGGATGCCAAAAAAATAGAGCGTTTTTTTCTGTTCAGTGCTTATGCTAAAATTTATGCATCCACTTCTAATAAACTGAATAAGTTTTAAGATCTCGATAATTTGCAGATAAATATTCACTTACTTTATCTACTCTAATAAATTTTTGTTTTTTCCATTCATATATTTCGAAATAATCATTGATTTTTAGACATAAAAAAGTATCTTTGCCAAACATTAACTCATCCCTATAAGTCAATAAATTTTTAAACGCATTTAAAATTCCAGATACTACAAACACATTTCCCTCTGTGATATTGCTTACCGATGAATCGATCTTTTTTGCACTTCCAAGTCTGATTGCACGTATCTTAGGATTAGAAATCAATCGCTCCAACGCATTATCAACTGCCAAATTAGCTTGAGATGCAACTAAAACACGCTTATTTCGTATAACCAATTGATAAATTGCCTCTGCAATAACAGTTGTTTTCCCTGTTCCGGGAGGCCCCTGAATTAAACATACATCCGGAACAGACAATATTTTTTCTACCGCTTCTTTTTGTTTTTCGTTGATATCTGAATTCTGCCATGTACTTATTTTCTTGATTTCCTGTGGCGTTCTTGCTTTATTAATGTCAAAAAGCCATTGATCCAGTCCCTGTGAAGCAGCCTTTCCCATAACAAGATTGTTGACTGCACCTTTTAAACGATGAAGCAATGCAAAATCTCCAATTTGCGATGTTGCAATATAGCCATCTGCGTAAAGCTCTCCGGCCATTGTTTCCTCTACATCATCCTGAATGCTTCCCATTCGGCGTATCTGACGTTCAATCATTGTATTTGCATTCACTGTGAATTCAAAAACCAATTCCATCACATAAGGTTCAAAATAATTTCGATTAATTCCAGAAATCAGGGATCTTGTACCTGAATCTCGGTCATTCTCATATTTCTTTGCATAATCCTTTAATGTATCCCATTCATATGTTTCAAGTATTAAACTAAGCACAGTCATCACAAAAAACGTGCACAAAAAAAGACACCAGCCTCCCAGCCAGTGTCTTTTCAAAAACTTTCTTATTCATTCTTTCTACGCCATCATCTCATACGATCCCACCATCACGGGCATGGTCACGATTGACAACAGCGTCGTCAGAACATACAGTGAACTGGCGTATGCCGCATCTTTATCGTAGAGCTGTGCCATGGAGGTGACTGTTGCACAGGCGGGGGTAATGGCAGAAAGGTAGACCGTCATCAGGATGGACTTGCCGTCCGGGATCCAAAGGGATGCGTGAATTGCCCAAAGCAGCAGAACGATGACCAGCGGAACACCCAGCAGACGCAGAAATACCGGCAGATAGTTGCGCGGGGTGCAGAAAACCTTTTTCAGGGGCACTTCCGCAATGGCCATGCCTGCCAGCAGCATTCCCATGGGGCCGATCATATTGCCGACACTGCTCAGTGTGCTGGTGATCGGGGCAGGCAGCGAGACGTGCAGCAGGTACAGCAGAGCACCGGCTGCAATGGCGATCAGATTGACATTGGTAAGGAGCTTGCGCCATTCCAGCCGGGCAGACCCCTGCAGGCAGGCGCTTGCATGGGTCCAGAGCAGTACCAGCTGTACAATGACAAAGGCGCAGGAGTAGACAACATATTCCTCCCCCAGCAGGGCCTGCACAATGGGAATGACCAGCGCGGCGGCATTGCTGTAAATGATATTGACCTGCTCCACGGCGTCCAGCTTGAGAGACTTGCGGAACAGCGCATTCAGAAGCAGAAATACAACGTGCATTCCAACGGCGATGCCCATGGAATAAAGCAGCCCGGTGCGGATCTCCGGAGTATCCTTGATCTGAAAGGCGTTCAGAACGACACAGGGCATGACCAGATAGACAAAGACCACAGACAGCACCTTACTGTCCGATGCCTTCAACAAGCCGGTTTTCACAACGGCATATCCCATCAGCAGAATCAGAAATAGCTGCGCGATCTGCTGCATCAATAAAAGGCTGATTTGCATTTGGATCTCCTCTTTTGCAATTCGTTTTTGCAGCACAATCCTACTCCATTAGCGGGGCATCGTCAAGAGAAAACAGAAAAATGCAATCTGAATAAGAAAAAACGGATGGCTCCGCAGAACCATCCGCTAAAACTGGCATCATCAGTCTTTCCGGTACTTATATGCACCCTCAATGGCGTCAATTTCCGTGGGAATGCAGAAGTTTACGCCCTGATACATGGAAGAGTAGCCTTTTAAGCAAGGATCCCGGTGGACTGCAAAAACAGCACCAGCATCATCACCGGGGCAACATAGCGGATCATCACCCGGTAGAGCTTCTTGCGGCGGAAGGCCTTGCCGCCCCGCTGCATCTCATCAATGACGTAATCCGGCGTCATGACCCAGCCAATCAGGATGGTGGACAGCAGGGCAATGAAAGGCATCATAACGCTGTTGCTGACATAGTCCATGATATCCAGCAGCTGAGCCGCAGAGCCGTTGGGCAGCTGCACCTCAAAATAGAAGATGCTGTAACCCAGCGCAATGATGGCGGACGCGGCCAGATAAATGACCGTCAGCACCAGCACCGTCTTTTTGCGGCCCGAGTGGAAGATCTCCATGCAGTTGGCGGTGATGGATTCCAGCACCGAGATGCAGGAAGTGAGAGTGGCAAAAATAGCAGTGACAAAGAACAGGATGCCCACGAAGGTACCGGCCTTGCCCATAGCGGCAAACACCTTGGGCAGCGAGACGAACATCAGGCTGGGGCCTGCACTCATGCCCTCGGTACCGGAGAACACATACACGGCAGGAATGATCATGGCACCGGCCAGCAGAGCCACGCCGGTATCGAAGATCTCGATCTGATTCACCGCTTTGTTCAGGTTGACCTCCGGTTTGACGTAGGAACCGTAGGTGATCATAATGCCCATGGACACGCTGAGGGAGAAGAACAGCTGGCTCATGGCGTCCAGCAAGATCTGCAAAAAGCGGCTGATGGTCAGCCCTTCCATGTGCGGGGTCAGGTAGTAGCGCAGCCCTTCCATACCGGTGCGCATCTGACCGGAAGCGTCCTCATGGCGCAGGGTGAGAGCGTAACCAGCGATCACCACCACCAGCACCAGCAGAATGGGCATCATGTAGCGGGACACCCGCTCAATGCCGCCCTCCACGCCGTTGTACACGATGAAAGCCGTCACGCCCATGAACAGCAGAGCGAACACCACAGGAGACACCGGCGAGGTAATGAAGCTGGTAAAATAACCGTCCTCCGCAGCGGCGGCAGACTGTCCGGTGAGGTAGACCACCGCATATTTCGTGATCCACCCGCCGATGACGGCATAGTAGGTCATGATCAGAACCGGCACCAGAAAGGTCAGGATGCCGAGGAATTTCCACTTGGGGCGCATCGTCTCGTAGGCGCGGATGGCACTCTGCTTGGTGCGGCGTCCGATGGCGATATCCGAGGTGAGCAGGGTAAAACCGAAGGTCAGCACCAGCACCAGATACACCAGCAAAAACAAACCGCCGCCATCCTTTGCGGCAAGGTACGGGAACCGCCACAGGTTGCCGACACCCACCGCACTTCCGGCGGCAGCAAGGACAAATCCGATTTGTCCGGAGAAACTGCTTGCTTTCTTTTCCATGATTCTCAAACTCCTATCCTAAAAACCTATTGTAATATAGGATAACATGAAGTATCATATCAGTAAACCCAATAAAATTACTGCGACCTATAAATTTTACTTATGGAACGTTTACAATGCGGGAACAGAAAGACCGATACGAGATATTCTTGAAAGTATGCGAAACGGGCAGCTTTTCCAAAGCAGCGGAGGCACTGAACTATACCCAATCCGGCATCAGCCAGATGATGGCAGGGCTGGAAGAGGAATTGGGCGTGTAGCTGTTCGCCCGCATCAACCGGGGCGTGACCCTGACAGATAACGGCACCCGCCTTTTGCCCTACATCCGGGAGCTGGCCAACCAGAAGACCCGGCTGCGGCAGGCGGCGTTCAATATCAACCACAAGGTGGAGGGCAAGCTGCGGGTGGGCAGCATTTCCAGCATCACAACGCTCTGGATGCCGGAAGTCGTGCATTATTTCAAGGAAAACTACCCGAAGGTGAAGATTGAAATTCTGGACGGCAACTATGATGAGATCCGGGAATGGATCATCCGTGGACAGGTAGACTGCGGTTTCCTCTCATCCATTGTGGCAGACGACCTGAAATTCTACCCGCTCCGGGACGACCCGCTGTGCGCTGTGTTCCCGGAGGGGCATCCACTGGCTGCACATTCCAGTGTGACCCTGCCGCAGCTGTTTCAGTATCCGCTCATCATCGAAACGCCCGGCTGTGATAACGACATCCAGCACCTGATGCTCAAATGCCCGGTGAAGCCAAATATTTCATACAGCTTCCGGGATGATACCCTCATCATGGCGTTCGTGCGCAGCGGGCTGGGCGTGACCATCTCGCAGGAACTGGTGATGCAGGCGTTCGGCTGCCCCGGTGTGGTGTCCCGCCCGCTGGAGCCTGCCTGCTGCCGGACATTGGGGCTGGCGTTTTCCAAGACGGCAAGCTCGGTGGTGAGCCAGATGCTGCTGGAATATCTGAGATCCACCCGGCAGCGAAAGGAAACACCGGAGATAAAATAAGAACAAAGCGCGGAGAACGGTATAAAAGCCGCTCTCCGCTTTCCCAGCAGCAACTCCTTGATCTCCTTGGAGATGACCGCCTGAAAATCGCGCACAATGGTGGGGAGCAGTTCCCTGCACCCTCAAAGGACTTTCTCTGTTGTCATTCTGCCTGTATCTCTTCCACCAGCGGCAGATAGTCGGCACAGTATTTCCGGTACAGCGGCTGTACCAGCTGCCGGAAGTTCTGCATTTCCTCTTTGGGCAGCGGCAGTTCCCGGCACCCGCCAGCCAATGCCGCTTCTCGGGCGGCAGTTTCTTCCTGTGCCCAGAGTTGGCGCTCGTATTGCGCCGATGCCCGGGCGCATTTCTGCAGAATCTGCTGGTACTCCTCCGGCAGTGCATCCCATGTGCGGCCGGAAGCCAGCTGCACCTCCGGTACGCGGCTGTGCTCATCGGCCATGTAGTACCGCGCCACCTTGTAGTGCTCCATGGAATAGTAGGCCGGCCAGTTGTTTTCGGCGGCATCGATCTGCCCGGTCTCAAACGCCGAGTACACGTCGCTGTAAGCCGTGGTCTCCGGCACTGCACCCAGCAGGCGGATCATGTCGATCACGATCTGCGAATCCTGCACGCGGATGGTCTTGCCCTGCAGATCGTTCAGGCTGCGCACCGGCTGACGGGCATAGAACGAGCGGGCACCCGCGTCGTACCAGCTCAGGCCCACCCGCCCCTGTGCGGTAAAGTCCTGCAAAAACTCTGCTCCGATGCTGCCATCCAGCACACGCCACATATGGTCGGCATTCCGGTAGAGATACGGCAGCAGCAGTACGTTGAGCCGGGGCAGATCGTCCGTAGCCACCGAGAGCGACACACGCGCAAAATCTACACCGCCAATGGCAAGCTGCTCCCATACCTGCTGTTCCGAGCCGTACTCGCCGTTCGCTTTGACCTGTATGACCACCTTGCCCCCGGTCTGCTGCTGCACAAGATCCGCAAAATACTGTGCGCCCTGTGTGGTGGGGTACCCGGCGGGCTGGTTGTCGGCATAGGTCAGCACATAGTCCGGTGTGGTCTGCGGCTTTGCGCCACAGCCTGCCAGCTGCAAGGCTGCAAAGCCCAGCCCGGCTAAAAAGGTCCGTCTGCGCATGGTGTCTCCCTCCCTTTGCAGATAGTATAGCGCACAAGACTGCCTTTGTGCAAGAGACAAGAAAAGGCGGTGCCCGCCGCAAAGCAGGTACCGCCTTTTAGGAGAAGAAAAAGAAGATGTCTCAATTACATCAGGCCCATTGCCTGCGGCAGTGCGGTAGACACTGCCGGGATAAAGGTGACCAGCAGCAGTCCGCCGATGATGGCCACATAGTACATAAGCATATACGGCATGACCTTGGAAAGCGAGGTGCGCCCCACCTTGATACCCACGAACAGGGCGTTGCCCACGGGCGGGGTGATGTTGCCGATGCACAGGTTATACACGAGGATCAGACCGAAATGGATGGTGCTCATGCCAAAGCTCTGGCAGATGGGCAGAAACAGCGGAGTGAAGATGAGGATGGCCGGGGTCACATCCATGAAGGTGCCGGACACCAGCAGGATCACGTTCATGATGAGCAGGATGATGTACTTATTGCTGGTCAGGCTCAGCAGGGCTGCTGCCACAGCATCCGGGATTTGCAAAAAGGCCATGACCCAGCCCAGAATGTTGGAGACACCCACAAGGAACACCACCATGCCAGACATCTTGGCAGAGTCCACGATGATCTTCCACAGGCTCTTCAGGTTGATGGAGCGGTAGCAGAAAGCAAGGATCAGAGCATAGACAACGGCAATGGCAGAGCCTTCGGTGGCAGAGAACACGCCGCCGATGATGCCGCCGATGACCACGATGATCAGGGAAAGAGAAGGCAGAGCGCGCAGGGTGCAGATGCCGAGATTTTTCCAGTCAAACTTGCCGGGTGTGCCCTTGTACCCCAGCTTGACAGCCAGCAGCACACCCACCACGCAGCAGCACAGCGCCCAGATGATGCCGGGAATGTAACCCGCCATGAACAGTGCAGCCACAGAGGTGCCGCCGGACGCCAGAGAGTAGGTGATCAGGGCGTTGGACGGCGGGATCAGCAGGCCGGAGCAGGAGGAAGCAGCGTTGGTGGCAGCGGTCACGGCGGGGTCGTAGCCCTGCTCGTCGGCACCGTCGCGGATCATGGAGCCAACGGCAGCAGCCGCAGCGGATGCAGAGCCAGAGATGGCACCGAACAGAGCGTTGGTGCCGATGTTGGTCACCAGCAGTGCGCCGGGCAGCTTGCCCAGAATGGCCATGACGAAATCCACCAGACGCTTGGCGATGCCGCCCTGATTCATGATGTTGCCGGCCAGAATAAAGAACGGGATGGCGGTCAGGCTGAACTTGCTCATGCCCACAAAGGTACGCTGGGCAGCGGTCAGCACGGCTACGTTCAGATCAATGGAAGAAAGGATGGCAGTCAGGGAAGAGACTGCAATGGCGTACGAGATGGGCACGCCGAGGAACAGCAGCACCAGCAGCACTGCCAGAATTACGAGTAATGCTTGAATTGCCACAGCTTAGTCCTCCTTGTTTTCCTTGTCGGCATCGGCAGCCATTTCGGCTTCCACCTTTGCAAAGTCTGCATCCTCCGGGGTATCCAGACAGATGGAGCCGTTGGCGATACCGATAATGTTCAGCACGGAATACACCAGAATGATCACGCCGCAGATGGGCATGACCCAGTAGAACACGCCCACGGCTACGCCCAGCGAGGAGGTCTGCTGCCCCATAGCCAGCTGGGACACCTGAAAACCGCCGAACACCAGAATGGTCGCAGAGAAGAGGAAGGCGATGACCTCGGCAAAGATGCGGAACGCCTTGCGCATGATGGGGTTGAACCGGTCCACCAGCACGGGGATGTTCATGTGGCCGCGCTCGCCGGAAACGATGGTGGCACCCAGCATGGTGCTCCAGCCGAACAGATAACCCACCAGCTCTTCCGACCATGTGGAGGGAGAGTTGAAGATGTAACGCACGATGACCTGATAGGCGGTCAGCACCACCATAACTGTCATGCTCAGACCTGCCAGCAGGTTGAGCACCTTGTTCAGGGTATTTCTCAGTTTTTCCATGATGCTCCTCCTCAGTCCGCAGTATGGGCAGCGTTGTGCTGCTGGATCAGGTCATAAATGGGCTGCAATTCCGGGTTTGCTGCCAGCACGGAATCGTGCAGAGGAGCCATAGCCTCCTGAAACGGTGCAGTGTCCGGGTAAATAAAGTTGACGTGCTGCTCGTTCTCGGCCTTATCCTTGGCCTCGGCCACAGCATCCTCCCATGCGTCCTGCTCGGTGCGCTTCACGATCTGGAAGCCCTCTTCAAAGATCGCGCGCTCCTCATCGCTGAGCTCGTTCAGGAAGGCGTAGTTTGCCACCAGCAGGTCCGGCACCATCTGGTGCATATCATAGGAGTAATACTTGCAGATATCGCCGTGACCGTTATCGGTCAGTGCCAGCTCGTTGTTCTCGGCACCATCCAGAATACCGGCCTGCAGCGCGGTGTACACATCGCCGAAGCCCATGGGGGTCGCCGTGCCGCCCAGCAGACGCATCATTTCCACGTTGGTGGGCGACTGCTGTACGCGGATCTTCAGACCCTTCAGGTCGGAGGGCTGGTTGATAGGGGTCTTGATGGTGTAGAAGTTGCGGGTACCGGCATCCAGCCACGCCACTGTTTCCAGACCGGCCTTGGAAGTGGTCTTGAAAATGGGGTCCGTCACCTCGGGGTCATCCATGGCCTCGTGGTAGGCTTCCACGCTGGAGAACAGGTAAGGCAGGTTGAAGATCTGGTATTTGGCGCTGAAGGTCTCCATGATGGCATTGGACGCCACCACAAAGTCGATGGCACCGGTCTGGGTCAGCTGCACCATTTCGGTCTGGGAGCCCAGCAGCTCGCTGGGGTACACCTCCACGCGGTACTTGTCGCCCAGCTTCTCGTTGATGTAGTTGGCGAAGGCTTCCAGTCCCAAATGATCCGGGTGGGTCTGGGACTGCACATGGCCGATGCGCACGATCTTGCGGTCGTCACCGGAACCGGCACCGCAGCCGGTAAGCATCATGCTGCTGGTCAGTGCCGCCGCGCCCATCAGCGACAGAAACGTTCTTCTCTTCATGAATGGCATCCTCTCTTTTCGCGTTTTTCTATGATTTTATTTTAACAACTCGTTCATTTTTGCGAAACCGGATTATTTTGTGAAACGCAGCACGATTTTGTCTTTGTTGTATCCAAGTACAATTTTTGTGTTTTGCGGACGAAAGAAACTGGCAAAAACAAAAAAGCACCCGTCCCTCTCCTGCTGACAGGCAGGAAAGAACAAGTGCTTCTTTTGTGTCGGATTTATCCTTGTACCGCTTTTTCCGCTGCGGCCATGCGGTATTCCGAAGGGGTCTGGCCGGTCAGGCGCTTGAACACCCTTGTAAAATAGTTGGCGTCGCTGTAACCCACAGCAGCGCCGATATCCTTCAGGCTCAGGCGCGGGTCCAAAATCAGCTGGCGCGCCCTGTTCACCCGGTATTCGTTCAGGTAGGCCGAAAAGTTCACCTTAAAGCACTGCTTGAACAGTTTGCAGAAGTAGGCGTCCGAGTAGCGCAGCGCAGCGGCGGCATCCTGCATGGAGATATCCTCCCCATAGTGGGCGTCGATGAAGCGGCTGATCTCTGACCGGATGATGGCGGTGCGCATATCCTCGTCCTCTTCCCGGCGGAGGGGCTCTGCAGGCGCAGGGGGCTGTGCTGGGCGGGCAGGCAACTGCACCGACACCTGCCGGATGGCATCTTCCACCGTGAATACCAACTCCTGCTCGTTGTAGGGTTTGAGCAGATAGTCCATCGCCCGCACAGAAATCGCCTGCCGCGCATAGTCGAACTTATCAAAGCCGGTCAGGAACAGGATGGCGCAATTTTTGTCCGTTTCGCGGATCTTACGCGCCACCTCCAGCCCGGTGAGACCCGGCATTTCAATGTCCAGCACCGCCACCTGCGGCGCTTCGCGGGAAAAAATTTCCAGCGCTTCCCTGCCGTTTTTGGCTTCATACAGACTTATCAGATCTCCCAGATACTTCTGCAAAGTCCGGCACAGCACCTTGCGCTCGATCAATTCATCCTCTGCCACCAGCAATTTGCACTTCACGAGAGCGTCTCCTCCTTTTCTTCCGGCTGCTGCGTTTGCGGCAGTTCAAACCGCACCACAGTGCCATGACCTGCGCGGCTGTACACCTGCATTTTACCGCCCGGATACAGCATCCCGATGCGGCGAGAAATGTTGCCAAGGCCGATGCTGCGGCCGGTCTGCTCGCTCTGGGCAATTTTGGTTTGCACGGCGTCCAACTCCTCTGGGGTCATCCCCTTGCCGTTGTCCGCGACCGTGAGCACCAGCACCTTGCCCTGCATCCATGCCCGCAGCAGGATGCGTCCGCCTTCCTCGCGGGACTTGAGCCCGTGCGAGTAAGCGTTTTCCACCACCGGCTGCAGCATAAAGGACGGCACCAAAACCGCCGCAGGCTGCACCTGAATGCTTTTTTCTACGGTAATGCGTCCATCAAACCGCATCTGCTGCAAATAAATGTAGTCCTCCAGCCCGTCCAATTCCTCCTCCAGCGTGATCTGCTGGCGCTTGGTGCGCAGGTTGTGCCGGAACAAACTGCCCAAATGCACGATCATCTGGTCGGTGGTGGCAGCATCCTCCAGCCGCGCCATGCAGGAGATCATGTTCAGGGTGTTGAATAAAAAATGCGGGTTCACCTGACTTTTGAGCACCTCCAGCCGGGTGTGTTCCAGATCTTTTTCCAGCGCAAGGTTCCGCACCTCTTCCCGGTGCAAGGCCTGCTGGGTGGTCAGCTGCTGCGCCATGGCGTGTTTCATCTGGTTGAAGGTGGCCGTCAGCCGCCCCACCTCGTCGCTGCTTTTCACCGGAAGGTCCGGGCTGGAAAAATCTCCCTCGGCAATGCTGCGGGAAGCCTGCGCCAACCGCAGCAGCGGACGCACCACCGCGCGGCTCAGCACCCGGATGAGCAGCAGCACCAGCACAGCCGCCGTCAGGAACAGCCCCAGATACAGCCACGGCAGATGCCGGATGTGAGCCGCCGTGCTGCTGTAAAGGGCGTTTTCCTGTTCCAGCGTGGCCTGTGTCAGGCGCAGCGCATACTCGGCAAGGTAGTCTTGCAGCGCCATCACATGGTACATCTGTTCAATATAGGTATCTGCTGAGGGCGAAAGCTGCAAAAAGGCATCCCGCTCCTGCCGGTAACCCGCGTACCCCTGCAAAAGGTTCCATGTGCGGGCATAGCGTTCTTCGCCGATACGGGCGTAATCGAAGGGCAGGGCCGCAAGGCTTTGCTCGGAAGCGGTGCAGGCGGCGGTATAGGCTTGTTCGGTTTCAGAAGTAGGCTGGCGCACATAGCGCGCAAAGGCCTGTGCTTCGTCCTTGAGAGCGTTCTGCACCGTGTAGCAGACGGCGTTGTCGGCCAGCAGCGTATCAAAGGAGTGCACCGTCCATTGACCTGCCATGGTAGCAATGCCGGTGGAAAGCATTGTGACCAGCAAAATCGCGGCAAGCCATACCGTGACCCTGCTGCGCAGGGAAATACCGTCCTGCGTGGTTTTGTTCCATGCCATACGCTTTCCCTCCTGCCCTTGCAGCACCCGGTCTTTTTTATAAGATAAGTATAATAATCTCCCGGGAAAAGTGCAACTGCAAAAAAGCACCGGTTTTCGCAAAGAAGCCGGTGCTTGCAGACAGTGTACCAAGCGGTCAGCGGGTCAACAGCTCAAAGTGGTTCCGTTTGGTGACCAGCAGCCCTTCTTTTTGCAGCTTGGAAAGCTCCACCGACATGGCGGCACGCTCCACGCAGAGAAAATCCGCCAGCTGCTGACGGTCAAAGGGGATGTCAAAGGAAAGGGAGGACTGCCGGATGGATTCGGCGGACAGGTAGGACAGCAGCTTTTCCCGGGTGGTTCGCTTGCTGACATGGGTGATCTTATCGTTAAAAAGCAGTATTTTGTTTGCCAGAACGCTGACCAGATTGCGGATGAGTTTCTGGTGATGGTCGCAGGCGGTGGGGCAGGCGGTGAGCAGCCGCTTGACGTTCAGCAGCAGGATCTCGCAATCCTCCTCTGCCACCACGCTGATGTTCAGGATGGCACCGGGGGTGGCGGCGTAAGGCTCCCCGAAAAAGTCTCCGGTATTGCACTTGGACAGGATATTGCGGTGTCCCCAAAGATCCTCCTGTATCACAAGGGTGGAGCCAGACAACATGAGCCCCATGACCTCCGTGGAATCTCCGGCACGGAAAATGTAGGAACCCCGGGGACGGGTGATTTTCGCTGCACTGACACAGTGCAGGATGGACAAGATCTCATCATCGCAAAGCCCGGTAAAGAAGGGGCAGCTCCGCAGAACAGGCAGATATTTTTGCATAAATGCTCTCCTTGTTGGAATTCAAACATACAAGATGGCTTTAGTATACTATAATAAACCTGCAAATGCAAAAACACCCACAACAGGAGAGTATAGATATGATTCGGAAGATCATCCATATTGACGAAGAAAAATGCAACGGCTGCGGCTTGTGCGCAACCGCCTGCCATGAGGGAGCCATTGATATCATCAACGGCAAAGCAAAGCTGGTGCGGGAAAATTTCTGCGATGGCTTTGGCGACTGCCTGCCGGGCTGCCCCACCGGAGCTATCACCTTTGAGGAGCGGGAAGCCCCTGCCTACGACGAGGCAGCGGTGCAGGAGAACAAAAAGAAAAAGGAATTGCAGGAGAAGATGAAGCACCTCCACGAGGGCGGCTGCCCCGGCTCCCGGATGCGGATGCTGGAACAGCCGGAGACCGCTGCCGAAAGTGCAGTTGCCGCCCCTGTGCAGCCGGTCTCCCGCCTGCGCAACTGGCCGGTTCAGATCAAGCTGGCACCCATCCATGCGCCTTACTTTGAGGGTGCAAAGCTCCTGATTGCAGCGGACTGCACGGCCTATGCCTACGCCAATTTCCATCAGGAGTTTATGCGCGGCAAGGTGACCCTTATCGGCTGCCCGAAGCTGGATGCTGTGGATTACAGCGAAAAGCTGACCGAGATCCTGCGCAGCAACGATATCCAGAGCGTGACCATCCTCCGCATGGAGGTGCCCTGCTGCGGCGGCTTGGAGATGGCGGCGAAAAAGGCGCTTCAGACCAGCGGAAAGTTCATTCCGTGGCAGGTGGTCACCATCTCCATTGACGGAAAAATTCTGGATTAAAAGCACAGGGCAGACCTATACCGCCTTTTAATGCTTTACGCATTTCTTGCCTTGCGGTAAAATACCATAGATTCCATAAGCGGGCGACCTGAAAAAGGCTGCTCGCTTTTTTATCGTCATCGCAGTATTTTTGCGGGAACGGCTTTTTGCCGGTAAGGGATAAAAGCGTTCCATAGAAAATAGGTGCTCTTTACAAGAAAAAATCTTGAAACGCTTCTGTTATAATGTTACAATTATGCTACATAATAGGATAGATATTCAAAAAAGCTGCTGACAGCAGAACGAGAATGATATTGCAAGCACCTTCCTGAAATCGGTGAAGTGAAAATAAAGCCGGAATGAGACCGTCTGGGGTGGAGAAAGATTGGATAAAATGAAAAACTCTGGAATGAGCGAAACCATGCAGACCTTGACACGGAAAAGCGCCTGTGTGATGCTGAGCCTACTGTTGCTACTGTCAGCCGTGCTCCCTGTGAAAGCTGCCGCGGAAACCGCCTCTGCAAAGGTTGTTCGTGTCGGCTCGTTTGAGGACACCTTCAACTATGTCAACGAGAAGGGCGCAAGAAAGGGCTACGGCTACGAATTGCTGGAGACCTTGTCCGGCTATGCAGGCTGGCAGTTCGAGTATGTGACCTGCGACTGGTCAGACTGCTTCGAAAAGCTCAAAAACGGCGAGATCGACATTATTGGCGGTATCTCTTATACGGAGGACCGCACCCAAGAGATGCTGTTTTCAGACGAGCCGATGGGAGTGGAAAAATATTACCTCTACGCCGATCTCTCGCGCGCAGACATCTCCGCCTCCGACTTCAAGACGCTGAACGGCAAAAAGATCGGCGTTCTGATGGGAACAGAGCCGGAAGTGATGCTGGCCGAGTGGGAAGAAAAATACGGCCTGAAAACGGAACACGTCAACATCTCCAACAACGAGGATGTGAAGCAAAAGCTGGCAAACCACGAGATCGACTGCTTTGTTTCGCTGGAAGAATCCTTCTGGGCAGAGCGTGGCATCTCGACCATAACCCGTGTGGGAGAATCCGGCATCTACTATGCGATCAACAAAAACCGGCCTGATATCAAGGAAGAACTTGACGATGCGATGCGCGCGTTGGACGAAGCTGTGCCTTTTTATACGGCGGATCTGTACAAAAGATATTTCTCAATGGATTATACGCCCATCCTTACAGGGGAGGAAAAGGCGTGGCTCAGAAAGCACGGTGCGATCAGGATGGGCTTTCTGGCGAGCGACAGCGGCGTCAGCACCTTTGACCCTGCCACCGGGGAGTTTACCGGGGTAATCACGGACTATATTCAGTTTGCAGCAGATTGTCTGGGCAATCAGGAACTGGAATTCCAGCTGGTCGGCTATGACAGCAAGGAAGCAGAACTGGATGCGCTGAAATCGGGCGAGATCGACATGATCTTCCATTGCGACCAGAACCCCAATCTGGCGGAAGAGTATCACTTTGCCTGTACCAACACAACGTGGACCTCCAACCTGATGGCGGTCACGAACAAACAGCACTTTAACGAAAACAATGTAAACCGCATTGCCGTTCCCCAAAACAAACTCTCCCTGAAAAAGTACCTTGCGTTTTATTACCCGCAGTGGGAGATCGTGGACTGCGATACACAGGAGGATGCGGCAAGGCTGGTCAAAGACGGACAGGCAGATTGCTTTGTTACCGGGATCAGCAGTGAGAATAAATACAGCAAGAAATACAGCTTTTACAGCGTTCCGCTGGTAAACCCTGTAAGATCCTGCTTTGCGGTCAATAGCGGAAACCGCAGCCTGTTGTCCATCCTGAACAAAACGATCAAGGCAATGCCTGTTAATATGCTTGCCGGCGCGCTTGCGATGTATAAGAGCTCCGCGCGGAAGGTTACCCTGAGCGATTTTATAAAGGATAACTTCTTTAAAGTTATGTTGATCAGCAGCATTGCTGTTGCAGTTGTTCTGCTCACGATTTTGATGCTGCTCCAGAAGGCGCGTAAAGCCGAAGCTGCTGCAAGGAAAGCCGCAAGCGATACGCAGGAACTGAATGCAAAATTGCAGGTCGCCGTGGAAAAAGCAGAGAGCGCCAACCGCGCCAAGAGCACCTTCCTTTCCAATATGTCCCACGATATCCGCACCCCCATGAACGCCATCATCGGCTTTACCACGCTGGCGATCAGCAATATCGACGATAAGAATCGGGTGAAGGACTACCTTTCCAAGACCCTTGCATCCAGCAATCATCTGCTCTCCCTTATCAACGATGTGCTGGATATGAGCCGCATTGAAAGCGGAAAGATCCATCTGGAGGAAGTGGAGGTCAACCTTTCGGATGTGCTGCACGATCTGAAAACCATCGTCAGCGGGCAGATCTACGCAAAGCAGCTGGAGTTCTACATGGATGCAATGGATGTGACCGACGAGGACGTCTACTGTGACAAGACCCGGCTGAACCAGATCCTGCTGAACCTGCTGTCCAACGCCATCAAGTTTACCCCGGCGGGTGGCACGGTCTCGGTGCGGGTGCGGCAGCTTGCCGGTAAGGTGCGCGGTTGCGGGCAGTACGAGTTCCGAATCAAGGACAACGGCATTGGTATGAGCCAGGAGTTCGCGCAAAAGATCTTTGAACCCTTCGAGCGGGAGCGCACCTCCACGGTAAGCCGGATACAGGGTACCGGCCTTGGCATGGCCATTACCAAAAATATCGTGGATATGATGGGCGGCACCATCAAGGTGCAGACAGCGCAGGGCAAGGGCAGCGAGTTTATCATCTGCCTGCCCATGCGCACACAGGACGAGCACCGCCCGGTGGAAAAGATCACCGAGCTGGAAGGCCTGAAGGCGCTGGTGGTGGATGATGACTTCAACACCTGCGACAGCGTGACAAAGATGCTGGTCAAGGTGGGGATGCGCGCCGAGTGGACCCTTTCCGGCAAGGAGGCGGTGCTGCGCGCGCGGCAGTCCATTGAGATGAGCGATGTCTACCACGCCTACATCATCGACTGGCGTCTGCCGGATATGAACGGCATTGAGGTCACCCGCCAGATCCGCAGCCTGCACGATGATACACCTATTATTATCCTGACCGCCTACGACTGGTCGGATATTGAGGTGGAGGCAAAGGCAGCCGGTGTGACCGCCTTCTGCTCCAAGCCTATGTTCATGTCCGACCTGCGCGAGACCCTGATGAGCGCCCTCGGGCAGAACCAGACAGATGCGGCGCAGGAGCTTTTGCCCCAAAAGAATGCCGACTTCAAGGGCAGGCATATCCTGCTGGTGGAGGACAACGAGCTGAACCGCGAGATCGCGCAGGAAATTCTGCGCGAGTACGGCTTCCGGGTCGATACGGCAGAAAACGGTGCAGTGGCGGTGGAAAAGGTCTGCACGGCAGCGCCGGGCAGCTATGATCTGGTGCTGATGGATGTGCAGATGCCGGTGATGGATGGCTATACTGCCACCCGGAAGATCCGTGCACTGGACGACCCGGCTCGGGCAAAGATCCCGATCCTTGCCATGACCGCCAACGCATTCGACGAGGATCGCTGCAACGCGCTGGAAAGCGGCATGAATGGCTTTTTGTCCAAACCCATCGTGATCAGCGACCTGGTGCAGGAGCTGCACAAGATCCTGTGAGCCAAACGCCTGTCATGCAAAACAAATAAAGCACCCGCAGCATTCGCTTCCTGAGGTCAAGAGCCTCTGCGAAGCCTGCTGCGGGTGCTTTTGCTTTTGTCGGATGGTGTTATGATTTCAGTACATCTGCAAGAACCTGCAGCAGGTGCGGAATATCCAACGGCTTTGCAATGTGGCCGTCCATCCCAGCCTTCAATGCACTCTGGCGGTCTTCTTCAAAGGCATTTGCTGTCATTGCAAAAATGGGAATGCCTGCCTTTGCAGCATCCGGCAGGGCACGGATCTGCCGTGTCGCCTCGTAGCCGTCCATCTTGGGCATCTGGATATCCATTAAAATCAGGTCGTACTGCCAGGGGGCCGCCTGCTTCATCTTCCGGACGGCGATCTCGCCATCCTCAGCAGTGTCCACCGCAAAGCCCGCTTCCTTCAGGATCTCCTGCGCAAGCTCACGGTTCAAGGCATTGTCCTCCACCAGCAAAAGTTTCTTTCCCTTGAAACCGGAGGCATTTGGCTGCGATGGTTCGTGGATAGGCTCTGCACCAAACGGTTCTGCCAGCACTCTGCGCAATTGGGAAAGGAATAGCGGCTTTTCGCAGAAAGCGGTCACGCCGGCAGCGCGGGCTTCCTCTTCGATATCTGCCCAGTCGTAGGCCGTCAGAATGATGATGGGGCAGCTTTTCCCAATCATCTTGCGGATCTGCCGCACGACCTCGATGCCGTTCATATCGGGAATCAGCCAGTCGATGATGTAGACGCTGAATTCATCGCCCTGTTCCATGGCGTACCGGGTGCGAATCACCGCTTCCCGGCCGGAGATCGTCCACTCCGGCCGCATCCCGATCTTAGACAGCATGGTGCTGATGCTCAGGCAGGTGTCGGTATCGTCATCCGCTACCAATGCGCGCAGCCCTTCCAGCTGCGGGATCTGCTTGGGCTCCACCTTTCGTCCGCTGAGTGCGAAACAAAGATCTACGATGAATTCGCTGCCCTTGCCCGGCTCGCTCTCAATGGCAATGGTGCCGCCCATCAAGTCCACAATGTTCTTGGTGATGGACATGCCCAGGCCGGTGCCCTGAATGCCGCTGACAGTGGAGCTTTCCTCTCGGCTGAACGCCTCAAAGATGTGTTTCTGGAACTCTTTGCTCATACCAATGCCATTGTCCTTGATGCGGAACTCATAGCAGCCACGGCCCTTGGGCGCACCGTTCTTCTGGGCAATGCGGAGGCTGATCGTGCCGCCTGTGGGAGTGAACTTGATGGCGTTGGACAAAATGTTCAGCAAGATCTGGTTCAGCCGCAGCGGGTCGGTGATGATGTCCTCATTTTCCACATCTATGGTATCGATGAAAAGCGACAGCCGCTTTGCCGAAACATTGGGTTGAATGATGGAGCGAACATCGTGGACGAGGGTGCGCTGCTACAATATGCGCTAAAACGTTTGGGAAATCGATAGCGATAGGCAGCCATGGCATTTGATCTGGACATAGAGGGCATCGGGTACGTGGCCGAGGGCGGCGCGTCCGCGGCACGCGCGACGGCCGAGGGCCGCGAGCGAGCCGTGGCGCCCACCTTCACCGAAGACGATTTGGAGCTGGATTTCTCGCTGCGCCCGAAGCGGCTGGACGACTATCTGGGTCAGACCAAGGTGAAGGAGTCGCTCGGCATTATGATCGACGCGGCCCGGGCCCGGGGCGATGTGGCCGACCACATCCTGTTTTCAGGGCCTCCGGGGCTGGGCAAGACCACGCTCGCCACGGTGGTGGCCAACGAGTTGGGCGCCTCTATTCGCACCACCTCGGGGCCGGCCATCGCCCGCACGGGCGATTTGGCGGCCATTCTCACCAACCTTGAAGAGGGCGATGTGCTGTTCATCGACGAGATCCACCGCCTGTCCCGGCAGGTGGAAGAGGTGCTGTACCC
>ERZ832522.2893-NODE-2893-length-19949-cov-12.308937_pt1 | contig 19949 bp, 15 predicted proteins | sample MGYA00519951_ERZ832522 | MGnify/ENA primary metagenome ERZ832522 (study PRJEB31850, sample SAMEA3708728) | human gut metagenome | biome: human gut; feature: human-associated habitat; material: faeces | place: China | collected 2014 ... | reverse complement strand
ATCATCGAGAACGGCGTGAAGGCCGGTATCATGGTTGGCATGTGCGGTGAGGCTGCCGCCGATCCGCTGCTTGAGCCGCTGCTGATCTCCTTCGGCCTGGAGGAGTTCTCCATGTCCGCGCCGAGCATCCTGCGCGCCCGCAAGACCATCTCCCAGTGGACCAAGGCCGAGTGCGACGAGCTCGCCGAGAAGGCGCTCGCCTGCTCCACCGCCGCCGAGGTCAAGGAGCTGCTCGAGGCTGCCGCTCGCTAAGCTTCATTTGCCGGCTGCGCGTCCGCTCTCGCGGGTGGGCCGCAGTCGGTATCTTTGCGTGTGACGATAAAACGATTTATCACTAATGGTCTCGAAATTGTTTCTCAATTTGCGCTACGCTGTATAAAGCAGTGTGTCTACTTAGGAGGCTGTATGTTTTACACTCTGACCGCTAATCCCGCTGTCGACATGACGGTCGCCGGTCCGACCCTCGTCCCCGATGAGAACGTCCGCGCCAACTCCGCCAGCTACACCGCCAACGGCAAGGGCCTCGACGTGTCCTTCGCCCTCAAGAAGTTCGGCGTCGACTCCGTCGCCCTGGGGTTCTTCGGTGGCTTCACCGGCAAGTTCATCGTCGAGGAGACCATGAACCTTGGCTGCCTGTGCCGTCCCGTCTGGATCGACGGCGTCACCCGTATCTGCGCCTACATCAACGATGGCGAGCACGAGTACGGCGTCCTCAACCCGGGTGCCCCGCTTACCCCTCAGTATGAGGAGGAGCTCTACAACATCCTCGACACCAGCACCGGCATGGACTGCCTGATCGTCTCCGGCTCCGTGCCCCCGCGTGCCTCCAAGGACTTCCTGGATCAGGTCATGGATCACGCTCAGGCCCGCGGCGCCGACGTTGTGCTGGACCTCTCCTCCGACAAACTCAAGAGCCTCGCTTCCAAGAAGCCGCTGCTCATCAAGCCGAATCACCACGAGATGCGCGAGATCTTCGGCGTTCCGGTGAACACCGATGACGAGGTCCGCGTTGCCATGAAGATGGCTCACGACGCGGGCGTTCAGAACGTCCTTCTGACTCGCGGTAGCCGTGGCGATGCCTACTTCTCCAATGGCGAGGACATCTGGTACGCCAAGCGCGAGTTCAACATCAAGCTCGTTTCCTCCGTCTGCGCCGGCGACTGCACGCTGGCGGCGTTCCTGCTCAAGTGGTACAAGGATCGCGATAGCGTCGAGGAGGCCATGAAGCTCGCTATGGCCACCGGCGCCAACGTCGCCGAGAGCGTTGGCCTGGGCGACTTTGGTCGTGTCGACGAGTACTCCAAGCGCGTCACCGTTCGCAAGCTCGAGCGCAAGTAACGACCGTCCCCTTTGGGATGCGTTTCGCCGCCGGTCCATTCGTGGGCCGGCGGCTTTTTGCGACGGGAGTTCCACTTGGGGACAGGTATAAATTGAGACATTCGCCTGTGGGGCTTGTGCGAACGGAATATCTCAACTTGTACCTGTCCCCAATTGGGCGCTTTGGGGTGCGGGGCTCGTGGCTCGGGTTGGTATACTGAGGCGCAGACTATGAGGAGGACCATGCAGCATTCGACCGACATCGCTTTCGCCGGTGAGACCCTGATGGGCTCCAAACCCAGCGCCGCTTCCCTGGCCGTCTTGTCTGCGCTTGAAGGAGCTGGACTCGAGGCGTGGATCGTGGGCGGCTGGGTGCGCGACGCTCTAATGGGCGCCCCGGGGCACGATATCGACATCTGCTGCAGCGGATCGTGGGAGGAAAGCGCGGCTGCCCTGCGTTCTCGCGGCATCGCGGTTGTGGAATCGGGCGTCAAGTTCGGTGGCATCACGGCCGTGGTGGATGGCGAGCGCATCGAAGTCACGGCATATCGGCTCGACGGCTTTTACACCGACGGTCGCCATCCGGAGAGCGTTCAGCGTGCAACGTGCGTCGAAGACGACCTTGCTCGTCGTGACTTCACGGTGAACGCGATGGCCTGGCATCCTGTTCGCGGCTTGCTCGACTGCTACGACGGGCGCGGTGATTTGGAGCGTCGTCAGATCCGCGCGGTGGGTGAGCCCCGCCGCCGTTTTGAGGAGGACGCGCTGCGCATGTTGCGAGCGGTGCGCTTTGCCTGCCGACTCGACTTTGCCATGGATCCTGCCACTGCGCTGGCTCTCGCCGAATGTGCGCCGTTGCTCGACCAGGTCGCTCGCGAGCGCGTCGGCATCGAGCTCGAGGGAATCCTCGTCACCCGCCATGGTGGTGACGCGCTTATCCGTTATCCCGAGCTCATGTGCGCCGCCATTCCCGAACTCGCTCGCATGCGCGGTTTTGATCAGTGCACGCCTTACCACGCCTTCGACGTGTACGACCATACCGCTCGCGTCCTCACGGTCGCGAGTGAGTTGTCGCGTTTCCGCATCGATGGGGGCGATCCGAGCGCACCCCCGTCGCCTTCGCTCATGTGGGCGGCGCTCTTGCACGATATCGCCAAGCCCGACTGCTTTACCGTTGACGAGCGCGGTCGCGGGCATTTCTACGGGCATCCCGAGGCGGGTGCCAAGCTTGCTGAGAAGATCATGCGGCGCCTGTCATGTTCAAACGAACTCATCCGCGACGCGAGCCTGTTGATTCACGACCATGATCGCCCCTTGGACCCCGATCGTATCAGCCTGCTTCGCCAAATGCAGCGGTTCGCGCGATCCGGAGTGGACACGGCGCGGCTCATGGGGGAGCTGTTCGATCTCAAACGCGCCGATACGCTCGGCAAGGCGTCGGGGTGCTTTTACTACGTCGAGGAAATCGAGCGCATGCGCGAGATGTGCCGCGAGCTGCTCGCGAATCGCGAGGCGTACAGCATCAAGACGCTCGATCTGGCCGGCTCCGATCTGATCGCGTGCGGTATGGCGCCCGGACCGCGCATCGGCGAGGCCCTCAACCGCGCGCTCGAGGGCGCGATCGTCGGAGCCGTTGCCAATGAGCGCGAGGCGCTCTTGGCGTATCTGGGGTTTTAGAGTCACATATGTTATCGAGCTCGACGAGTACATTGATAATCTACTATTGTCGCCGATTATTCTCAGGCGCCGCGTAGGAGGCGCCGCCGATTGAAGGGAGGCGCTCATGCATCGCGCCGTCACCCGTCGCTCTCTGCTGTCCGCTTCGATGCTTGCTGCGACCGCTTCGCTGGTGGGATGTGGTGCCGATGCCGCTTCCCGGGGTTCGGCGCAAGACCAAGGTGTTTCCAAGAGCCAAGTCGTCGTTGCGATGAATGTCACGAGCGAGCCCGCCGCGGGCTTTGACCCACTTGTGTCCTGGGGTTGCGGCGAGCATGTACATGCGCCCCTCATTCAGTCCACGCTCGTCACCACTGCCGATGACCTTTCGATCGTCGGCGATCTGGCAACGGAGCATTTATGCTCCTCAGACGGCCTGGTGTGGACCTTCACCATCCGCGACGATGCGGTCTTTTCGAACGGCGACCCTCTGACCGCCTCCGACGTTGCCTTCACCGTCAACGGTGTGATTGAGAGCCCCGGCTCTGAGGCGGACCTTTCCATGGTGGAGCGGGCCGTCGCGGTGAGCGACACGGTTGTGGAACTGCATCTTTCGAAGCCGAACAACACGTTGCTCTACACGCTGGCGGTGCTCGGCATTGTTCCCGAGGCATCGTATGGCGATGATTACGGGCACAATCCCATTGGGTCCGGTCCCTATGTTCTCAAGCGGTGGGATCAGGGACAGCAGGTGATCTTTGAGGCGAACCCCGGCTATTACGGCGAGGCGCCCGTCATGGAGCGGGTCATCGTCGTATTTATGGACGAGGACGCCGCTCTTGCCGCCGTGCAGAAGGGTGATGTGGATATCGCCTATACCTTTGCGACACATGCCGATCGCACGTTCGACGGCTATGAGCTCACGGCGTTCAAGACGGTCGACTCGAGAGGCATTTCGCTTCCGTGCATCCCGGCGGGAGGAACGCGCGTGCTCGAGGGGGATATCGCCTACCACACGGGCAATGATGTGACATGCGACGTCGCGGTGCGTCGCGCCATCAACCTGGCGATCGACCGTGAGCAGCTCATCGACAACGTACTGAACGGCTATGGTCGCCCCGCCTTTTCTGTGGGCGATGGTATGCCGTGGTCGTCGCCCGATATGCGCGTCGAGCATGATATCGATGCGGCCAGGGTCCTGCTTGACGAGGCCGGCTGGAAGCCCGGCGCCGACGGTATCCGAGAGCGCGACGGCGTGCGCGCCGCGTTCGACCTGTGGTATTCCTCGGATGACTCGGTTCGCCAGGCGACGGCCCATGAAGTGGCCAATCAGCTTGCCGAGCTCGGTATCGAGGTGAAGCCGCAGGGCGGTAGCTGGGATGAGATCTACCCGCATCAGTTCGAGCAGCCGGTCCTGTGGGGCTGGGGTTCCAACGCGCCCGTCGAGGTGTACGAGCTCAACTACTCCACCGGGTGGGGTAATTACAGCTGCCGCGAGAGTGCGGTCACCGATGCGTACCTCGACCAGGCGCTCGCTCAAACTGACGTCGAGGCCTCCTACGAGTATTGGAAGAAGGCCATGTGGGACGGGACGGAGGGCCCCGCTCCGCAGGGAGATGCCTCCTGGGCTTGGCTCGCCAACGTCGACCATCTGTATTTCAAGCGCGAGGCTCTCGTGGCTCCGCAGGGCAAGGCGCAGCCACATGGCCATGGTTGGTCTCTGCTGAACAATGTTGCGTCCTGGACCTGGAAATAGCCATGGCGCGATTCGCCGCGAGAGAGGCCGTCCGATTTGCCCTGCTGATGCTCGCTGTCAGCTTCGCCACGTTCACGCTCGTGTCCCTGTCACCCATCGACCCGGTTCAGGCCAATGTGGGACAGCAGGCCCTATTGGGCATGAGCGAGGCGAAGCGTGCTCAGCTTGCGGCGCACTGGGGCGTGGGCGTTCCGTTGCTGGAACGCTACGGCACATGGCTCGTGGATGCCCTGCATGGCGATTGGGGCACGAGTCTTCGCTTCAACGCGCCCGTGCCCGCAGTGGTGGGGGAGCGGTTTGCGAGTTCTGCCGCACTCATGCTCACAGCTTGGGCGCTTTCGGGGATTCTGGGCGTGGTGCTCGGCATGGCCGCCGGAGCTTCAAAGGGCTCGCGGGTTGACCGCGTGATCCGTTGGACGTGTCTTGTGCTGAGCTCGACTCCGGCGTTTTGGGTTGCCATTGTGGCTCTCATGGTGTTCTCCGTGTGGCTTGGATGGTTCCCCTTGGGCTTTTCGATGCCCATCGGTGCCGATCAGGCTACTGCTTCGTTCGCCGTTCGCGTTCATCATCTCGCCCTGCCCGCGCTCGTGCTCGCGCTGACCGGGGCCCCCGGCATCGCGCTGCATACGCGCGAGAAGGCGATCGAGGTCATGGAAAGCGATTACGTGCGCCTCGCGCACGCACGCGGGGAGTCTACGCGCTTCATCGCGTTGCGACACGGGTTGCGCAACATCGTTCTGCCGGCGCTCACGCTGCAGCTCTCCTCGGTTGGCGAGCTCGTTGGCGGTACGGTCTTGGTCGAGCAGGTGTTTTCCTATCCCGGGTTGGGGCAGGCGGCCGTCACGGCGGGTTTGGGCGGCGACGCCCCGCTGCTCGTGGGCATTGCGATCTTCTGTGCGGTCCTCGTGTTCGCTGGCAATCTAATTGCCGATCTGCTTGCGCGTGCCGTCGATCCCCGCGTCGGTCGGGAGGTCGGCCATGCCGAGTGATAGCAACGTGCTGCATGCTTTGGGAGCCCGGCGCGATGCACGCGAGTCGGGGGCCTGCCGTGTGCTGCATGCCCCACAGTCTCGGTGCGACAATCGCACGCGCCTCCTGCGCGCCGGCTTGTTCGGCCTCATCGTGTTCTCATGCGTTATGGTTTGTGGCAGTCTGGTCCATGACGTCGCGCAGGTCGCCGATTTTTCGCAGAAGATGCTTCCGCCTTCTTTCGAGCACCCCTTCGGCACGGATCAGCTCGGTCGGGATATGCTCGCACGCACCGTCGCCGGTCTCGCGACCTCGCTTTCGATTGGTCTCGTGGCGGCGGTGGCGTCCACGGTCATCGCGCTGTTGCTGTCGGTCGCCGCGGCGATCGGTGGCCCGCGCGTCGACGCGATTGTTGCGGGCTTGATCGACCTCATATCCTCGGTGCCGTATCTCGTGTTGCTCATCCTCATCAGCTGCGCCGTGGGGCGCGGACTCGCGGGGGTGACGATCGGCATGGCGCTCACGCATTGGCCCAGCCTTGCCCGCGTTCTACGTGCCGAGATGCGCTCCGTCCTTGCGCGTCCCTTTATTGCGCAGAGCCGCTCTCTCGGCGTCGGTGCTTGCCGCATCGCGATGGCGCATTTGCTTCCCGCCGTCATGCCGCAGGTGCTTGTCGCTGCGATTTTGGCACTGCCCCATGCGGTGTTGCACGAGTCGTCCATCACGTTTCTCGGCTTTGGCTTGTCCCCCGATGAGCCTGCCCTCGGTGTGATCCTGGCCGAGGCGATGGGGTATCTCACCGCCGGTGCCTGGTGGCTCGCGCTGTTTCCCGGTGCGGTGCTCGCCCTGAGCGTGATGCTGTTCGCTCATGTGGGCGAGCTTGTCCGTTCGGTGCTCGACCCGCGTTCGATGCAGGAATAGGGGGTTCCGTGGACGAGATTAAGCACGGTCCGCATGGGGCCGCGGAATACCATCATCACCATACACATGCTTCGGACTCCCAGCACGTGGGGTCGCACCATTTGATGACGGTGGAACATTTGACCGTTACATATCGAATGTACGACCCGCGGGCGCGTTTTTGGCGTCCTCGCCGGGTATATCACGACGTTTTGCGTGATTTGACGCTCTCGGTACATGAGGGCGAGATATTGGCCCTTGTCGGGGCGAGCGGTTCAGGTAAATCGGTGCTGGCCGACGCCCTTATGGGCCTATTTGATGCAAACGCGGTCGCGAGTGGCGAGATGTGGTTCGACGGACGCCGCGTCGCCCCGGAAGATCTCGGCAGCTTGCGAGGACATGGGATTTCGTTGGTTCCTCAGGGGGTTTCCTCTCTCGATCCATTGATGCGCGTTGGCGAGCAGGTGCGCGGTGAGGCCCGAGGGGCCGACCGCCGCGCGCGGAGGGAAGATGCCCGCCGCCGGATGGTCCGTCAGCGGGAGCTCTTCGAGGCATACGGGCTTGCGCCGGAAGTCGAGCGGATGTACCCGCACGAACTGTCCGGCGGCATGGCGCGCCGCGTGCTGCTCATGTGCGCGCTCATGGAGGAGCCGAGGCTGCTCATCGCTGATGAGCCGACGCCGGGCATGGATGATGAGTCCGCAGCCGTCGCCGCGTGCGATTTGCGGGCCTTCGCCCAAGACGGTGGTGGTGTGCTGCTTATCACGCATGACCTCGATTTCGCGTTGAGCGTCGCCGATCGATTGGCGGTGTTTCGCGAGGGGACTGTCGTGGAGGAGACATCGGCTGCGGCGTTCAGGCGCACAGAGGCGCTCAGGGACTCGTATGCGTGTGATTTGAGTCGTGCTTGGATCAGGCTCCATGAGGACGACAATTGGGTCTCTGGGGCGCTTAGTGACGCTTGTGGCAAGCAGGGTGGTGACGGGTCGGTGCTCGTCGCTCGAGACCTCTCTTTCGCCCGTCGGAATGGCGGCGCGGTGTTCGCGGAGGTCGACGTGGACCTTGCGCCCGGTGCCCGCTTGGCGCTACGCGGTGCGTCTGGGGCTGGCAAGTCGACGCTTTGCCGCGTCCTGGCCGGCCAGCTCATGCCGAATACGGGCGTCGTGCTGGTGGACGGCGAGCCCATTGGAGATGGGTGGGGGCAGCGTGCGGGTCGGCGGTTCCGCGCGGATCGACCGTTTCAGGCGGATCTTCCCTCCCGGGCAGATGGGCCGTTCAAAGAGGGCCGATCGCACCGAACGGGTCGCGCGTGCCCGGTGCAGCTTGTCTCACAGCACCCAGAGGAAGCGTTCGATCCCGCGTTGAGTCTGCGTGCGTCTCTTGCCGAGGCGGGGGAAGTGGACGGGCCGAGGGCCGGTCACTTGATGCGTATCTTCTCGGTGGAGGGGGAGTGGCTGAGCCGGCGGCCCCACGAGGTCTCGGGAGGCCAGCTGATGCGCGTCGCGTTGGTCCGCGCCCTCATGGCGTCTCCGCGTGTGCTCATTTGCGATGAGTCGACGGCCTCGCTCGATTTGCTTTCCCAAGAGGAGATCTGGCGTGCCGTGGTTGGCTGTCAGGAGTCCGAGGGGTTTGGGTTGATCGTCGTCTCACATGACACTTCGCTGGTGGAGCGCCTGGCAACTGAGGAAGCGTGGCTCGAAAACGGACACCTCGTTCGCAATTCGTCCACAAATTAAAATTTCTCAAATTGGGGCTTGCATAGACCGAATCGTTTCCGTATAGTATTTCCTCGCGTTGAGGCATGACGCACATCACTTTGGGATGTCGTCTAATGGCAGGACAGCGGATTCTGGTTCCGTCAATGGGGGTTCGACTCCCTCCATCCCAGCCATTGTGTGTTGTGTTTTGTCGCTTTTGGCCCGTTCGTCTAGCGGTTCAGGACGCCGCCCTCTCAAGGCGGAGATCACCGGTTCGAATCCGGTACGGGCTACCAGAACTTAATTTGGCGAACCATGCTCTCTGTGGTTCGCCATTTTGCTGTTCGCGCAGGTCAGAGGGGGTGCAGAGGTTGAAGATGACCAACATGCCGCCCTCAGCGTCGACCTCGATTCGGTCCACGAAACCGCGCACGACGGAATCGGGGCCGCTGCACTTGCGGAGCTGGAAGAGCAGGTAGCGCACCATGTCGGGCTCGATGAGCGGGGCGCGCGACTCCATGTCCTGGATTTGGAGAGCCAGCACCTCGCGCTCGCGCTCGAGCGCCCTCAATTTCTCAGGTATGGTCCTCCCGGCGCCCGTCTTCGCGGCGAGGTCGATGAGGTTGTCCATCTCGCGGTCGATTTGCGGGAGGCGCTTCCTCATGGCCTCCACGGCCTCGCGCTCCACCGACTCGGATTCAGATTGGGCCTGCATCACGATGTCCACGATCGTCTCGTCGAGTTCGGGGTTCTCGTCGAGCACCCGCGCGACGGCGCGGCGCACGCGCTCCTCGGCGTTCTCCTTGCGCATCGACGCGCCCGTGGATTTGACGCGGTAGTAGTAGTGGCGCTTCCCGTTGCGCGAGGTTCCGCAGCACGACTCGTAGAGGTTGCCGTCCACGTCGAACATCTTGCCCGAGAGCAGGTACGACTCGTTCTTGACGCCCTTTCGGGTGCCGCGCATCTTCAGCTTCGCGTGGACCCTGTCCCATGTCCCGCGCTCGATTATGGCGGGGATGCCGCCCTCCACGCGGACCTCGCCCCAGCTGTACACGCCGACGTACTTCTCGTTCCCGAGCATCTGCTTGATGGACTGCACGCCGAACTCCCCGCCGCGCTTGCTCCTCCACCCGCCCTTGTTGAGGTGGCGGGCGGCGGCGGCCTTGGTGGAGCCGGAGTCGAGCATCGCGAAGACCGCGCGGACGCCCTGTGCCTCGTGCTCGTTGATCTTGTACGAGCCGTCGGGCATGCAGTCGTAACCGAAGACCTGGACGCCGTTGTGGTGGCACTTGAGCGCGTTCCCCTCCATGCCGCGCAGCACGTTTTGCGCGAGGTTGGCGCTGTAGTACTCGGCCATGCCCTCCAGCACCGATTCGAGGATGATGCCCTCTGGGCCGTCCGGCACGCCCTCCGTCGCGCTCAGGAGCTCCACGCCCGCCTTGCGCAGCTTGGCCTTGTACGTGGCGGCGTCGTAGCGGTTGCGGGCGAAGCGGTCTGACTTGTACACGATGACGCAATCCCAGTCGGATTTCTGGGCGTCTGACACCATGCGAAGGAACTCGGGGCGCCCCGCCGTGTTCGTGCCGCTCCGGGCCTCGTCGGCGTACGTCGCGGCGATCTCTATGCCCTCGCGCTCGGCGTAGTCGGAGCACACGCGAATCTGGTCCATGATTGATTCCTCGCGCTGCGCGTGCGAGCTGAAGCGGGCGTAGATGACGCCTTTTCGGGTTTCGGTTTTCTTAGGCTTACGTGGCATAATGTCATTGCCGCCCTTCGTGGCTGGAATGGGCGCGGTCGGCTACGGCCCCGCGTCCCTCTTGGTCCCCTCCACCCTGTCTTGCTTGGTCGGCGGCAGGGTGGAGGGGCTTTTTCATTGGGCATATATGGCCCCGTTTATTCCGCAGAGAAGCCGTCGGCCCCTTTCTTCAGCTTGCGCTCATCCGCTTTGAGCCTGCGCTCGAGCTTCTTCGTGTCCTCCGCTGGCGGCAGGTCTTCAGGCGTGATGCCCCTTTCGAGCAGGGTTGTGCGAACGCTCTGGCTGTTGCCGACATGCTCGTTAATGATCTGCGTGTCGCCGTGCAGGTTCCTGTCATCCACGTTGTACGACGTCATGGAGTTCACAAGTGTTTTCGCGTTGATCGCGACATCTGCGAGCTTGTCGGCGAGCGGCCTGCTTTGCGCGAGTCCCAGGCGATCCTTCATCTGCGCCGTCGTATGGCCTCCGAACAGGGCTTCATCGCCTTTCGAGCGCATGATTCCGAATCCTCGGTCGCTTATCCCGTGCTCGTATACCACAGCGGAGAGCGCCTTTTCGGAATCGGCGAGCGTCCTCCTTGATTGAACGCGCTGAATCTCGGCGACCTTTTGCTCGATCAGCTCTTGTTTCCTCGTCTGGACGGCGAAATAAGCCTGCGCTATGGCGATTTCCGGCTTGCGCGTGTCGCCGTTCATCGCTATCAGGTAGCACGCGTACCTTGTGAGCTTGTAGTCCTTGCGAGGGACGGAGGCGACGCCCGATTTGACCATTTTCGTGACCTCACGAAAATGGGAATCAACTGGGGTTTCGTTGTTCTCGCAGGAAACCATGGCGCGCTTGACGGCCTCGTCGAAGTTCTCCCATCTCGCATAGCCGAGCGGCTCCATGAGGTCCCTCGCGTACCAGAACTCGACGCCGTCCTCCTCGTGGGCGAACTCGTCGAAGAGCGTGCTGCGCTTCTTGATTACGTTGCAATCCAAGCCGATCACTTCCTGTCTTTCCTTACTTTCCCTCCGCTCCCGTACGGGGTGGAGGATATTTCTATTCCTCTGCAAACACCAGAGGTGCCGCTTCTCTTGCTATCGGACTGGCCGTAATCAAGAACCTGCCACCGCCTATCCGCTTTATGTCAAGCAGCCTGCTTCCGATGTGGTGAACAATTTCGTCCTTTTCGTAGTCATCGACCCGTATCGCGCCGTCGGGAGCCAACAGCCTGTCGATGGTCATAGCTCCGAAGCCGCCAAGCCCGAGCAGATCTCTTTTCGCGGCTTCTAGGAGGCTTTGATGTTCTAAGGCCTCGACCTCTGCAGTCCAGGCGGCATGATCCTTTTCGAGTTCAGAGCGCAGGCATGCGCTGTTGTCGAGAAGCCGCCGCGCGTCAACCGATAGTGACCACAACGGTCTGATGCCGTCTTCGACGCGAGTCACGAGGCCGAGCGATTCAAGCGCGAGAACGTCATCCTTCACGCGGCTTGCCGTGAGCTCGCATAACCGCCGAAACGCACCGTTCTGGTCATATGCCGCGATCAACACGGCGCGTTGGTTGCGCGGCAGGCTGTCGACCGTCTTTCTGAGCCGCCGCAGCGGGAGTTTCTCGACCTCGATCCATTTGGAAAGCCATCCGACGCAGAACCCGTAGAACGCCATTGATGCGCACGCCGTTATGGTGAGTTCCCCATCGAGCCCCATGAGCGTCGTCACCGAGCCGACGCATGTGGATGCGATGATGAGCAGGAATGCGAGGAGCGCCCTGGCGCCGTTAGTCTCGACCATGTCCTTGAACTTGCGGAAGACGCGCTTGATGGACTCGCCCATGCTAGGCCGTCATCTCCTCTACCACAGGCTCAGTATCTTCCCCTGATTTAACGGCAAGGCGGGAAGGGTCCGCCGTCATCGTGCTTGCGAGTCCCGTGAGCTCGCCCTTGCTCTTGTCGTTGAGCTTTTCGTAGCAGGTGTTTAGCACCTGCTGCCTTTGATCGGAATAGGCGGGAGGAGAGAAGTCGCGTCCAGCAAGCTCGTCGAGCGTGCAATGGAGAAAGTCGGCTAGCTCGCACGCCTGTTCGAGCGATGGCATACGCTCGCCATTTTCCCAAGAGGTAATTCTCCTAAGACTGTAACTATCACCCAGAGCGTCAACAAATTCCTGTCGGTTTTTGTATCCCGCCCGCTTACGGATGGCTTTTAGCTGGATGTTCATATGGACCACCTCATTTCTTAACTCTGAATCTTACACAGTAAGTGGCAGTTTTACAACAAATATCGAATTATCTGTTGACACGACCACCCAAAGTGATAATGTGCAATACAACAACCACACAAAGTGGTAAGCAAAGAGAAACAACCACATATTGCGTCAATAGAAAGGAGATATATGCGGGTGACGAAAGCGGTCGAATACACGTTCCTGGCTTGCCAGGCCATGTGCATCGGGGTAGATGGCATGTTCGCCCAAGTTGATCGGGGGGCTACCAAGAGTTATCCCCCGGGTTTTTGAACCCGGGGTTTTCTTTGTATGTTTCCGCATCTCCCGGTGGCTACCTGACCTCTCGTTGTCGCCCCGCTCAGCTCGTACTTTGAAATTGCCTATGGTGTTCAGCGTTTTGGGGACTGCGGACGATTTCTTGTACATCTTACAGCGCATAGCCGCGCGACAGCCGGTACTCGTCCGGGGTCATCCACCCCAGCGCCTCCGAGATCCTGCCGGCCCTGAACCACGCCAGCCACGCGTCGAGCGCGGCCATGAACCCCTCGGCGGTCGCCCCGGACCAGTCGCCTGCGTAGAAGAACTCCTGCTTGAGCAGGCCGAAGAACCCCTCGGCGCGGGCGTTGTCGCAGCTCATGCCCTTCCGCGACATGCTGCGGACGAGGCCGGCGCGCTCGCATATGGAGACCCAGCCCGGCCAACGGTAGTGCCAGCCGCGGTCGGAGTGGATGACCGGCCTCTCGCCCGGGGAGAGCCCGGCGCAGGCGCGCTCGAGCGACTCGTTCGCCAGCGCGGAGTCCGGGGACGTGCCGACGGCCCACCCCGCCGGCCGCCCGTCGTGGCAGTCGACCACCGCGTTCAGGTAGACCTTCCCCGCGTCGCCCGGAAGGCGGAACTCGGTGAGGTCGGTGACCCAGAGCTCGTTCGGCCGCGCGGCGCGGAAGGCGTGGGTGCCGTCGGGCCGCAGGGGCAGGTTGGGCGGGGCGGGCGACACCTCGCCGGCGTAGGAGCTGTACCTGCGCCTCCTCCGGCGCCTCGCCGCGAGGCCGTCCTCGCGCATGACGCGGCGGACGAGCTTCTCGGAGACCCGGGTCCCGGCGCGGCGCAGCTCGGCGTGGACGGCGCGGTACCCGCGGCGGCCGCACCGGTCGAACGCCCCGGCGACGAGGGGCCTGAGCCGCGCGAGCGGGTCGGCCGCCCGCGGGTTGGCCCGGTGGTAGTACCAGGTGCTGCGGGGTATCTCAAGGAAACGGATAATCTCGGACGTCGGCAGACCGGTCGCCCGCCTCAATCTCTCTCCGAGCTCGCACCTGCTCCGCATCGGGGTCGAAAGGGGGTGCGAGCCTCCCCCCTTTAGGTCGTCCAACACCGCCTTGAGCAGCAGGTTCTCTATCTGGTTGCGGGTCATGCCCGCCAGCGGTCCGGACTTCGGCGGGTCGTAGGGGCTCGCTTCGGGCACGGGCTTCCTCCTCTTTGACGGCTTTGCGCTGCCCGCGATTCTACCCGAGGCCCGGGTCCCGCCCGGGTGGCAGTGCGGCAGGCCGCCGGCGGCCCACCTCCTCGCCGTGTCCTCGGAGATGCCCACCTCCCTGCCCGCCCGGGCGACGTTCATGCCCTCGTCGAGCGCCATCAGGAAAAGCTCGACCGTGTCCCTGTCGTACATACGGACCTCCGCCCCGACGCCCCAAAGGCGTCCAACTTTATGTCCGCAGTCCCTTGACGAAGTTGAACGTAGGTAATTCATAGTCAATTTGCGTGCCGCTATAGGTATTTGCGTCCCGCCATAGGTATTCGGCGCCTTGCTGAGATGCACCGTCGCAATTACGGCGCAAAAGGTCGAGCCCCCTGCGAGAGGGGGCTCGACGGTGGGTCGGACGGCGAATTGAGCGACTGCCATCCAAAGACTTTTAAGAGGCCTGGCCCGGATGCCGTTACTGGTACCTCAGGCATTCGACGGGGTCGAGCTTGGCGGCGCGGCGGGCGGGATAGTACCCAAAGATCAGGCCGATGAGCATCGAGATACCCACCGCAATCGCTATGGCTGCGGGCTCAATGGCCGGCGTGAGCGTGGCGCCCGCTCCGCCCATGCCCGTCATGGACCCCATGTCCAGGCCAAACGCACCAGCGGCAAATGCCAAGCCCCAGGCGATGGCATAACCCGCGATGGTTCCTATGATGCCGCCTGTCACGCAGAGGGCCGCACTTTCGGTGAGGAACTGCAGCGTGATGTCGCGGCCGCGCGCGCCCAGTGCACGGCGCACACCTATCTCGCGGATGCGCTCCGTGACGTTGGTGAGCATCATGTTCATGATGCCGATGCCGCCGACGAGCAGGGAGATTCCCGCCACGGAGCCCATGATCAGCTGGAAGGACATCATGAAGGTGTCGAGCTGGTCGATGGAGGACTTCATAGAGTAGACCCAGATCATATCCTCGCGGCTCTCGTCGGGGATGCTCTTGATCTTGGCGAGTTGCTCGATGGTCTGCTCCTGCACGGACTCGATGTCTGCGCCCTCGCGGGCAAGGCCCACGACGCTCGATAGATAATCCCAACCATCGCTGAAATCCTGGCTCACCGTATCGGCAGGCAGGTAGACATTGCAGTAGTCCGTTCCGGTCATGCCGTCATCGAGCACGCCGATGACGGTGTAGCTCTTGCCTCGCAGCTGAATGGATTTGCCAACGGCCTCCGCGCCCGGGCTGCCGAAGAACGCCTCGATGCCGTTGCGGCCGATGAGCGCCATGCGGGATCGTGCCTCGGCTTCCGCTGTTGTGTAGATGCGTCCCTCGGCGAGCTTGGCGGTCGCCCCTGTCATCTCGAGAAATGAGGGGTTGGCGCCGGTGATGCCGCAGTTGATCGTTTTGTCGCCCATGCGAACCTCGGCATAGCTGTCGCGCGTGCCCTCGATGGCCTCATAGTCGGGTATGAGGCGTGCCAGGTCTTCGACGTCTTCCTCAGAGAGCGGCTCGCCGCAGCTGATATGGACGATGCGAGCGGCATTGAGGCCCATGCCGCTGATGAGACCATTGCGCACGCCGCCGATGAGCGACGTCATGGCAATGACCGCGGCGATGCCGATTACGATACCGAGGATGGTGAGGAAGCTTCGGCCCTTGTTGGCCTCAAGCGACCTGAATGCCTCGCGGCAGAGGTCTGCAAAGCTCATAGGGCACCTCCCGGGTTCATGGTTGAAGATCGGCTGCCGCTTGCTGAGGAGGGCGTGGTCGCCGCGATGTCGGCGGCCGTTGCGCGAGCGACGCCGGTGGCGGCTGCCGCGGGGACATAGGCCCCTTCGTACACGCGGCCGTCGCGAATCTGAATGGCGCGGTCGGCTTCGGCGGCGACGCTCGCGTCGTGCGTGATGAGCACGATGGTCTTGCCGGAGCGCTTGAGGGCGTGGAACGTGTCCATGACCTGGCGCCCCGTCACGGAGTCGAGGTTGCCGGTGGGCTCATCGGCCAGGATGATGGCGGGGTCGTTCACAAGGGCACGTGCGATGGCGACGCGTTGCATCTGACCACCCGAGAGCTCGTTTGTGCGATGGTCGTAGTGGTCGACGGGAAGGCCCACCGAGCGCAGGGCGTGGACGGCGCGCATCTCGCGCTCGCGTCGGGGAACATCGGTGTAGGCGAGGGGCAACATGACGTTGTCGAGCACGCTCATGCGTGGGAGCAGATTGAAGCTCTGGAAGACGAAGCCGATGCGCAGGGCGCGAACTTCGGCGAGCTCGTCATCGGTGAGTTCCGCCACGTTCAGGCCCTCGAGCAGATACGTGCCCGACGTGGGGGTGTCCAGGCATCCGAGGATGTTCATGAGCGTGGATTTGCCGGAGCCTGAGGGACCGGTGATCGCCACGAACTCTCCGGGGCTCACGGTGAGCGACACGTCGTGGAGGATGTGCGCCAGGCCGGCCTCGCTCTCAAAGATACGGTGGATATGACGAATATCGATGACCGGGCGGGAGCTGGTGCCTGTTGCGGGGATTGCCGTGGATGCGAGTGGGGCCACGGATACGGTCGACGTGAGGCTCACGGACGCTGCGGCGGCATCGGGCGTCGCCGGTGCGCCGCGCGGGATCGTCAAGGGGCTCTCTGCCATTAGCGCACCTCCATGCCGCCGCTGGATGCGCCGCCATCCATCATCTCGTCCTCCGGCATGGCGCCGCCCGCGATTACGAGCACGTCGCTATCGGAGAGGGGGGATTCGGGCATGTCGGAATTCTGGTCGGCGGGTGCGTCGGCGGGCTTACCGACCACGGCGTAGTCGTCGTTCTTGGCTACGACTCGCACGTCAAGGCGCTCCGTGGCGTGCGTCTCGGGGTCGGTCTCGAGGTTCACATAGTAGGTCTCGCCGTCATCGGTGAGCAGGGCGGTCATGGGTACCATGACGACGTTCTCGAGCTTTTGCGTGGTGAGGGACACCTCGGCGGTCATGCCGGGCTTGAGGCGCGGGTCGGGTGCGTCGATCATGATGTCGACGGCGAAGGTGGGAGAGCCGCCCATACCGTCGTAGGACATCTGGGCGCCGTCGCCGCTCGCGATGGAGGCGATGCCCGTCACGCGCCCGGTCATGGAGAGGTCGGGGAAGGCGGGGCAGGAGATGGTCGCGGTCTGGTCGACGGCCACGCTCGCGATGTCCTCCTCCTCAACCTGGATGGTGACCTTCATCTTGGAGAGGTCGGCGATCTGCATGAGCGGGCCGTTCGTCCCCGCGCCGCCCAAGCTCTCGCCGAGATCGGCGCCCACCTGTGCATTCATGGCCACGATGGAGCCCGCGGCCGGTGCCTTCACAGTGCGCAGGGCGGCCTTTGCAGCGGCGTCGTTGTAGGAGGCCTGTGCGGATTCAACTGCGACCTGCGCGGCGTTCACCGCCTGCTGAGCGCCGGCGACGTCTCCCGCGGGGCCGGCCATGGGATCGGCTGTGGGCTGGGAGGCGAGTTGCTTTGCCTCGGCGAGCGCCTGCTGTGCGGCCGCGAGGTCGGCGCGGGCCTGACGCAGCGCGCGATCGGCCTCCGCTACGGCGCGGTCGAGCTCGGGGTTCTTGATGGTCATGAGGACGTCACCCTCTTTGACCGTCTGACCGGCAACGACGTTGACGCTCTCGATTTGGCCGCCCACCTCAGGTGTGATGACGGTGGCGGAGAGCGGCTGCAACGTTCCCTTGGCGTCGACGATGGTTTCGAAATCTCCCTGGACGGCAAAATCGGTAACGGCCTCCATCATCTGCTCGGGCTCTTTGCCCAGGATGTTGATGGCAATGGCCCCGCCGCCTATGACGACGGCTGCCACGCCGATCACGATGCCGCGGCGCATGAGCTTCTTGCGGCGGCGCTCGGCGCGCTTCGCCTTGAGGGCGGCGTATGCCTCGGCGTCGGAACCCTCAAGCGGGGTTTGGCCGTCGGGCCCGGCGTTGGATTCCGTGTTCGCCGCGTCGTCTTGGATGGCGGGGATGACTTCGGGAACGCGAAGCACCTTCGTCTCCTGCGGTTCGTCGCCGAGCGTGCTCAGGAACTCGTCCATCGGGTCGTTCTCACGGTTGGTATCGGACATGGGTCTTCCTTTCGGGCGGGGTGGACCTGATTCGGGAATCTCACCTCAATTTAGGGACTGTCCCTAAATTGAGGTGGGTGGTGAGTCGGATGGCGCCTAGATCGCGTCCTCGCGCAGGGTTTGCACGATGGAGCCGCTAGAGGACTTGCGAAGAGCATATGCGGTCGAGACGGCGAGCACGGCGATCACCACGCCGACGGCGGCGATGACCCAGCCGAACGGCACCACGAAGCCGAGGCCCTCGAAGCTCATCATCATCGCCTGGTAAATGAAGAAGGTGACGACGGCGCCGAGTGCCAGGCCGATGGCTAACCCCCTCCAGGCGTATGAGAAGCACTCGAGGGCGATCATGCGCCAGAACGCACGCTGTCCCATGCCGATGCTCTTGAGCATGGCGAACTCGCGACGGCGCAGGATGATCGAGTTCGTGAGCGTGTTGAACACGTTTGCGACGGCGATCGCACCGGTGATGAGGATGAAGCAGTTGATGAACAGCTGCACGGTCTCGCCTATGAGCCGCTCGGCGCGCGCGTTCTCGGCGTTGTTCGACAGATATGTGCGGTACCACTTGCTGCCGGTGATCTTGTCGGCGATGATCTCGTTCATGCCGATTTCGACGGCGCGTGCGTCTTCGGCGCCGAAGGATAGATACGCGTACATCGTGTTGCCGTATGTGCCCTCCTCGCTGTGGAAGGCGAATGGCGTGGCGAGGCTGCTCACATCCTTGTCATCGATGATGCCCTCGGAGCTCGCGGCGAGTGTGGGCAGCGCGCTTACGGGGAGGACGAGCGTCGGCCAGATGGATGCATATGCTTTGATGGGCGAGGGGAATGTCTTCACAATCGCCCCGACGGGCAGTTCGTACGAGTCCAGGAGCACCTCGTCGAGCGGACGCGCGACCTTGTCGTAGATGGGCTCGCCGTTCTCGTCGAATCGGGCTTCGTCCCCCTCTCCGTATCCCTCATATCGGGCGACGGGCTCCCCGTCATCGACGCCCGCCTCGACGAACATGGCGTTGTCGACGGATGCGATGTTGGTGAGGAGGTTCGCGGTGCCCGTGGAGGAGAACAGGTCGCGTACTGAATAGCGCTTCCCGTCGTTGGATTGGGTTCCGTTGAGCGCCACGGCGACAGGGTTCTTTGGGTCCCCGAAGCGCTTGCGGTCGAGGCCGTTCTCCTCAAGGATCTGATTCCACGATGCGTTATCGAGGAACAGGACGGAGGCGGGGGCGTAGACGGTGCCGTCGTCGGTCATGCCGCGGTCGGGCATATCGTAGTGATCGCTTTGGCTTGAGAGCTCGCCGTAATCGATCATGCCGGGCTCGAAGCTCGCACAGAGGGACGTGAGGAGCATGTACCCCTCTCCGGTCGCCCCATCGACTGTCGCGAGCGCCCGATATGCGTCGTCGATTTCCTTCAGCCCGTCGGATGTTGTCTCGTCGAGCTCCAGCCGCCTGTTGAGCGAGACCTCGATGTCGCTGCCGCCGTTGTCGACGACCTGCGTGAGATAGTTCAGGTAATGCGAGATGCCGCCCGAGATGATGATGAGCGCGACCGATACGGCCAGGGAGGCGACGGCCACACGTCCCTTCGCGCTGGCGCGCGTGAGGTTGCGGTGGGCGAGGAGGCCGGGTACACCCGCAGTGCGCAGGCGCAGGTTGTCAAAGACGCGCCCGAAGGACGTGCCGCGGGCTCCCGCGCGGCGGTTTTTTCGCATCTCCCGGCGCTCACGTCGAGAGATGCGCACGTCGCGGCTTCCGCGGATGGCGTCCACGGCCGAGATGCGGCTCGCGCGCCAGGCGGGGATCGTCGCGCTGATGAAGACGGTGATGATAGCGAGCAAAGCCGACAGGGCGAGCACTGCGGGATTGATGGCGATCGTGCTGAAGCCGGTCTTCGCGAACGCCTCCTGGTCGATGAGCATCCCGATGCCCTCGCCGGCGAAGGTGAACACGGCGAAGGTTCCCGCAAGGCCCACCAAAAGACCGATGGGGATTCCGATGATTGCGAGCATGCTCGCCTCGGCGTATACGGTGCGACGCAACTGCCGCTTGCTGGCGCCAAGCGAGGAGAGCAAGCCGAATTGGCGGGTGCGCTCGGAGACGGCGATGGCGAACGAGTTGTATATGAGGGATATGGAGGCGCC
>ERZ832522.2888-NODE-2888-length-19977-cov-6.754693_pt1 | contig 19977 bp, 20 predicted proteins | sample MGYA00519951_ERZ832522 | MGnify/ENA primary metagenome ERZ832522 (study PRJEB31850, sample SAMEA3708728) | human gut metagenome | biome: human gut; feature: human-associated habitat; material: faeces | place: China | collected 2014 ... | reverse complement strand
CAGAACGGTAGATCTCCAGTGTCTGGCGGATCGGGATATTCTGTTTTCGTAATTCTACACCATAACTGGATATTATCTGCATTTTTATTTCTCCCTGATAACTCTTTTCTCAGATTCTGTTGTTTTTTCTACTACCCATGGTTATATTTTAGCACATATAGTGCCAAAAGTAAACATGTGTTCTTTCTTTGAGTAAAAAATTTGCGCGTCTAACTCATCACTGAAAGTAACGAGAATGCGACGCGCAGTTATTCAACCATTGTGCGGAACACATCATCAAAAATCGTATTGTTCATTTAATTCCTCCTTATTATAACATTTTCCCAGAGCTTTGAGAACCTCCAAAACAACCCTTAATCAACCATGAACTGTTTTATTCCCACCTCCCGTTCAGGCAAAGCCAACGGGCAGAATGTTATAATATTCAGGAACGTTTGCTTTACCACTATAAAATTTAAATTATCTTTGTGAAAATGTCGGCGAACGCCAGAGAAACCCGTTATGAACCGCCAGACCTGGCACGGGTGATATAAGATTTTCACTATAGTCTATAGTTTAAAATATGCTGTTCAAAAAAACAAGCACTATTTCACACGTTACTGTTCAATTACTGTTCCAAAACAAAAAACATTACCTGCCAAATCAAATTTCCACACATCCAGTAACCAGCGCAGGGAAAGCGTTTCTTTTCTGTGCATTTGCAGGTATCTTAGAGATTCTTAGGCGAAAAAAATCTGCGTTATGAGCCGGCTGCTTCACGTGTCTGAGCGGAGCCTGCAGCGGAGCGAGTTTGACAAGACGGCTCATGCTTTTAGCAGATTTTTTTCGCCTTAGAATCTCTTAGATGCCGAAACCGCACAGAAAAGAAACGCTTTCCCTGCGCGTCCCCTCCCTGTTTTTGTCTCCCCCTCAAAAAATTTGTTGTCTTTTCTCCAAAAAAGTGTATAATACGATTTAATCGAACATTCATTGACAATTACCGGTTTTTAGTTCTGTCAGTCACGGTATAGAAATGTCGGACTTTCAGCTAAGAGGGAATCAGGTCAGAATCCTGAACAGTCGTGCTGCTGTATACGTGCAGCCATATCTCATATCCATTGCATCGTTATGCGAGAAGGAGAGACATGGCGTTACTGCGTGAGTCAGAATACCTGCTATAAACTGCCGCCATTAACTACACGCAATAGGAAATGGAAGGGTGATCTTCTTTAGTGTTCTCTTTTTTACAGAAGTATCATCCTTACATATGTTTTCTCTGTTCCTTTTAAGGAATATAGAACACCGGCAGTTATCGGTACCTTGTTATTTTTATCATAGTCCATACTACTCCCATACAGAGAAAACAACATTGTCTATCAGCAAAGGAGTATTTTTTTATGTCACATTCTCTGACACTTACGCGTCGTAACTGCGGACAGTATATTGAGAAGAATATGGAACTTCCACAAAACTGCCGCTCTATCTCAGCAGAAACCTTTTTTAACAGACCTGATATTCGTTCTGTGGTATTTCCCTATGAAATGGAACAGATTGGAAACAAAGCCTTTCAGGGATGTTCCCGGTTAAGCAGAATAGAGCTTCCTGAACATCTGCAAAAACTTGGCATAGGGGTATTTTCAGACTGCATTTCTCTGAAAAAAGTCAAAATTCCCGCCAGCCTTACCAGTATTCCAAAAAACGCATTTAACAATGGCCGGAAACTGAACAGTCTGGAGTTCGCCCCGAACAGCAAACTGACATTTATCGGTCCGAATGCCTTTTCAGAATGCGCTACTCTTACGGAAGTTGTTTTCCCTGCCTCTCTGGAAGAAATTGATGACAGGGCTTTTTATAAATGTAAGAAACTGAGTTGTATTTCTTTTCCGGGGGGGGGATTTAAGGGTTATCGGAAAGCAGGCTTTCTATTTCTGCGGAATGGATTCGCTGCAGCTGCCTGATTCGCTGGAAGTTCTTGATGAGAGTGCTTTTTTTAAGTGCTGTAATCTGACCTCTGTGGTGATTCCGCCCAATGTCAGATACCTTGGAAAATGGATCTTTCATGGATGTAACCGCCTGCAGTATCTGGAGATTCGCCATGATCCTGAATTTATCGGGGAATGGATCATCAACAAAGCGGCTACGATCCGCTGTTATAAAGGTTCTAAAGTAGACAGATACTGCCAGCAGTCAGGATTCAAAGTAGAATACTTTTCCTAATAACAACAAAATCTGTATTGAACAGACAAAAAAGAGGAATGTTTATGAATGATACTTTTACTTATTTTCAAAAGAAGGGATGTACTGTTTTTTCTTTTCCGGGAAAAACAAGGGTTCTTAGCACCAGTCCTCTTAATGGCGGGATCACTGCTCATCTCACGCATGCTTTAAATATCAACTGCATGAATGGTGCCTATGAATGTGAAATGCTTGGAAACACCTATGAGGAAGACCTGAACATTCATACAAAAGAGCTGGGAATTGATCCGCAGACAGCAACCGCACTCAGCACAGCGGCATGGACTGAACTGTGTGCTGTTGAGAAAATCTGTTATCAGGAGTTATCCGTGACTGCTGCTGTTACAGGGGGAATTGATTCAAACGGAATGTGTCCGGGAGATCCTTCTTCTTACTATGAAAGAAACGGCGCTTACGAGATGCTGCCACCCGGTACGATCAATGTTTTTATCTATATCAATCAGAATGTTACAGAGGCAGCCATGGTCCGCTCAATGATGATTGCTTCGGAGGCAAAAGCAGCGGCCGTTTCACATCTCTTACTTGGAAGCTGTTATTCAGAAGAAATCGCGACAGGTTCTGGTACTGACGGAATGGTGATTGCCTCGGCTATGGAGGGAGAGCTGACACTTACCGATGCCTCCGGACATTCCAAGCTTGGAGAGCTGATTGGCAGGGCAGTCCGTATGGCAGTAAAACATGCCCTGATGAAACAGACAGCTGCCTGTGGTCCGAGACAGTTTCAGGTTCTTGTTCGTACTGGCAGATATGGAATCACCCCGGGAACTCTGTGGGATTTTTATACAGAGCATGAGATTCTTTTTCATGCATACAATATTCGTTTTAAGAAAGCTTCTGAGCTGGAAGGAATACTTCTATCGCGAAACAGAAACAGCAATCTGGTTTTATGTGTGTCTCTTTATCTTCATCTGATGGATCAGCTTCGCTGGGGACTAATCATGGAACCGGAGGCTGTCCGAGAGGGAAAAAGGCTGCTTCTTTATGGACTGTACTGTGGACGGGATACTTATCTGGGCGATGTTTATCCTGAAGATGTATGGAAGAACGAAGTACTGAAAACATTTTCACTTAAAGAACAGCTGATTTATATTTTAATCTGTTATTTTTCTGTCAGATCATAGTTGGATCATCACATTTTTTGTTTTAAAAATATTCTATGCCTGCTTTCTCCTGATGAAATACAAAAGGGAAGTGAATAGAATAAGTTCAATGTCCACTCACTTCCCTCCTGAAATCGTTGAAATCTATATACACATTATAAGGGAAAAGCCGCAAAAAAGCGAATCCGGGTGGTTGTGGATAAAGTAAAAATGACGGATAAAAAACAGTACATAACATCAATAAAAAAATTTAAAATTCGTCATTTTTACTAATGCCTATGCAAGGGTCTGAACAATAACCTAACATCAAGCATCAGGTAAACTAATAAACAGCCTGAAGAAAACTCTCCAGACTGTTTTTATCATTTCTGTGCGAAATACTCTTTTGTAAGTGTAATGGCGGTTCCTGAAAGCAGGAATACACCAATTAAGTTGGGGATTGCCATGAGACCGTTGAATGTCTCAGCAATACTCCAGAGAAGTCCCAGATCTACAGTTGCACCAATGATTGCCACTAATGAATAGGCGATCATAAATGGGCGGATAACTTTTGCAGAGAATAAAAATTCAATACAGCGAGCTCCGTAAAGTCCCCATCCGATAATCGTTGAGAATGCAAAGCAGCACATGGCAACTGCCGTAAAGATGGAAACCCAGCCTCCGTATGTAGAAGTAAATCCGGAAATTGTAAGTTCTGCACCTGCCGCTGCACCGTAATTTACCGGCACGCCACTTACAAGGATTACAAGTGCTGTCAGAGTACAGATCACGATCGTATCTGCAAATACCTCAAAAATACCAAACATACCCTGTTTTACAGGTTTGCTTGTATCCGCACAGGCATGAGCGATAGAGCCTGTACCAAGTCCGGCTTCATTGGAGAAAATACCTCTGGAAACACCCTTTTTCATACTGAGGAAAAAGCTTCCGATCACACCGCCTGTCACTGCTGACGGATTAAAGGCTCCATAAACAATATCATGGAAAACTGCCGGAACTCTTCCGATATTTAAGACCACAACGCCCAATGCAAGTGCAATATAAAACAATGCCATAAACGGCACCAGCTTCTCGGAAACACTTCCGATTCGCTTGATACCGCCCAGCAGTACCATACCAACCAGCAGCGTGATCACAATTCCAAGAATCAGATTCAGTCTGCCTGTAGAAGACTCTGAGATCACATTAAAGTTAATAAGAGCTGTATCAATTGCTGTTGTAATGGTATTTACCTGAGTAGCATTACCTGTTCCAAATACAGTCAGTACACCGAATGCAGAATAAAGAACTGCAAGAAATCTCCAATTCTTTCCCAGACCATTCTTAATATAATACATAGGTCCGCCTACATAATCTCCATGTCTGTTTCTCTCACGAAAATGTACTGCCAGTGTAACCTCTGTAAATTTCGTGCACATTCCAAGGATTGCGGAAACCCACATCCAGAATACAGCTCCCGGTCCGCCGATGGCGATAGCTCCGGCAACACCGGCGATATTTCCGGTACCTACTGTACCTGCCAACGCAGTACAGACTGCCTGGAAAGGTGTCATGGAACCGTCAGAGGCCTCCTTCTTCTTAAAAATTCTTCCCAGTGTGGTTTTAAGCGCATACGGGAATTTGCGGATCTGGACAAACCCGGTCCGCAGGCTCAGGTAAAGCCCTACGCCGATAATACAGATCATAGCCGGGACACCCCAGATAAAATTATTTACGACGTTATTGATGGATTCAATTGTCTGAAGCATGTTAAATAAACCTTTCTTTCGTGTAATAATAACAGTTTAGCACTTTTTTCACCGTATGTACAGAAAAATTCTATTAAGATAAAGCATTAAAGCACAATAAGTTAACAGCGCAAACAGATACGATCAGCCGCTCCACTGCTTGCCATACCTATATCACTGCTTCACAGTTTGAGCAAAAGTCAAAATAACGTATAAATTTGTCATAATTTCAGTAGCATTTCCCCACTCAAACCTCTATTATTGTAAATATGAAATCAAGGAAAACACCTATGTATTTTCTAACAGTACTTAAGCGTTTCAGTTATTCGGTTTAGCGCTGCGTAGCAAAGCGGATAGTTTTATCCGCTTGACCATTTTCAACCTAAGGAGGATATGACAAAATGATTCAGAAATATACTTACGGAACTCCGTTTGAAACCGATGCCATCGTAACTTCCATCCCGACTTCTGAGGGAACTCCTGCATACGGAACTATCTCCACAGAGAACGGCTTCTCTTTTACTTATGACATGGATGACAACGATGTTGTCTATGGTCTGGGCGAATCAAACCGCGGAATCAACAAACGTGGATATGTTTATGAAAGCAACTGTTCCGACCAGCCAAACCATACAGAAGATAAAATCTCCCTCTATGGAGCACACAACTTCATCGTAATCTCCGGAAAGCAGACTTTCGGTCTCTTCGTTGATTATCCCGGAAAACTGAAGTTTGATATCGGTTACACACTCTCTTCCCAGATAAAGATCACCTGTGAGGATGCAGATCTTTATCTGTATGTGATCGAGGGTGAAACCCCTTACGATATCGTAAAACAGTTCCGCAAAATCATCGGAAGAAGCTATATTCCGCCTAAATTCGCATTTGGTTTCGGTCAGAGCCGCTGGGGATATACAACTGCTGACGACTTCAGAAAAGCTGCTGACGGATATCGTGAAAACAATATTCCGATCGATATGGTATACATGGATATCGATTACATGGAAGACTACAAAGATTTCACAGTCAATCAGGAAAACTTTCCTGACTTTGAGGCCTATGTCAATGAAATGAAAGAAAAAGGCATCCACCTTGTCCCGATCATCGATGCAGGTGTCAAGGTAGAAGCTGGCTATGATGTTTATGAAGAAGGCGTTGAGAAGAACTACTTCTGCAAACGTGAAGACGGCAGTGATTTCGTTTCCGCTGTATGGCCGGGCTGGACTCATTTCCCTGATGTCCTGAATGCAGATGCAAGAGCATGGTTCGGACAGAAATACGAACGTCTCATTTCAAAGGGAATCGACGGTTTCTGGAATGACATGAACGAACCTGCAATGTTCTGTACACCGGAAGGCGTTGCTGAATTAAAAGAATACATCAAAGACAACTTCATGGACAAGGAAGAAGCACCTGGATTTACACTCGGTGATAAAGTAAACGCCCTTGCAAACAATCCGGAAGATTACAAACGCTTCTATCACAATGTAAACGGTCAGAAGATCCGCCACGACAAAGTACATAACCTGTTTGGCTATAACATGACCCGTGCAGCAGGTGAAGCATTTGAAAAAATCGCACCTGGCAAACGTTTTCTGATGTTCTCCCGTTCCTCCTATGTGGGAATGCACAGATACGGCGGAATCTGGATGGGAGACAATAAATCCTGGTGGTCACACATCCTTCTTAATTTAAAGATGCTTCCATCCTTAAATATGTGCGGTTTCCTTTACACAGGTGCAGATCTGGGCGGATTCGGTGCAGATACCACACGTGACCTGGTACTGCGCTGGCTGGCACTTGGTGTATTTACACCTCTTATGAGAAACCACTCCGCTCTGGGAACAAGAGAACAGGAAGCTTACCAGTTTGAAAACATCGAAGACTTCCGTCATGTGATCGGTGTCAGATATCGCCTTGTTCCATATCTGTACAGTGAATACATGAAAGCAGCATTAAACGACGACATGATGTTCCGTCCGCTGGCATTTGACTACACAGACGATGCATTTGCAACTCAGGTAGAAGATCAGCTTCTTCTCGGAAACGAAATCATGATCGCACCTGTTTATACACAGAATGCAAAAGGCCGCTATGTATATCTGCCAGAAGAAATGATGTTCGTAAAATTCCTGCCTGACGGAACAATTTCTCAGGAGATTCTTGAAAAAGGACATCATTATGTAGAAGTTGCCCTGAATGAAGTTCCACTGTTTATTCGCAAAGGAAAAGCAATCCCGGTTGCTGATGTTGCGCAGACAGTAAAGGATATCGATCCTTCTACTATCCGCATGATCGGATATGAGGGAGCTGAATATGACCGTTATGATGATGACGGAGTAAGTGCTCTGTAATTTAACCAAATTAATCAGATTTATCTGCATCAATTACAGGAATTACCAGACAGCAGTTAGAATTGAACGAGAAGTCACCTCATAAAAAATAAAAAGAAACAGTCACATATATCCAATGAATATCAATATATTCTCTCGGTTATGTGGCTGTTTTCTTTGGGAAATCTGTTTTATTACAGCTTCACAATCATTGTATTTTCCTTTTTAAAAACTATTTCTCCCAATGAACTTAAAAGTGCTACATTAACCCCTTCATATTTTTGATATTCACAGCTTCCAATAAAAATATAATTCACCTCATATTTATCAAGCAGTTCCTGTACTTCTTTTTTATCTGTTGAAGTATAAATAGTTTCCACGTCTGTTCTTCTTTTGTTTTCTTCATCAAGATTATTTCGCCATAACCATTCATGAACATACCATCCCAATACCGTCGGCAATCCTGTCATAGCAGAAACCCGGTTGTCATAGTCTTTATAACTGTCGCCGCAAGCTTCAAGAACGGTTGGCTGACCTGTAATATTTTTATTCAGCCATCGTATTGCTGCCGCATCTTCAGGAATGGCATTTTCTATATAAGCAGTTGCATTGAGAGTTTGGTATTTATTTTTCAGAGGAAAACCTGTAAACCAATTTGTTGTAGCATTTACGAAATATCCACAGGTAGATATAAGAAGTATTATTGCCATTCCCCCAACGGTTATTTGCACTTTTGATAATCTTACCTTTTTCTCATATCTATTATCCAATTTAGTTTCTTGCAAAATTTTTATTCTGTCTGCCACAAAAAATACCAGAATATACGACATCATAAGCGCAAAAAGTATATATGCCTGATAAGTCAACTTAAACATAGTATTTGCTCTTGGTGCTGTTTTTTCATAGATATCTCTTACATAAATGATTTCCGGAATCAATATTAGTCCCATTGCACAAAGAGAAAGTACAACTCCATATAAATCAGAAACATTAATTTTGTAAAATAAATTCCTGTTTTTTTTATTTGTAAAATTCCTATTTTTTATCAGCGTAGATACGACAAATAATCCACATATAAGCAATGGAAAAGCCCATAATACACAAAACTGATAAAACGCCGTATGAATTTTCACTATTCCGATTCCCTGTACCATAACACTTTTAAACTGTAAATGGAATGGTAACGAAATCAACACCGCAGTCAGCAGAAGTTCTATCCATTGCACAACGCTCCATTTTATACCGGTTCTCATATCTGAAGGTTTCATATCTGTAGAATTAAGATATCTCTTCAAATTTCCAAAAAACAGTGTTCCACATATTACAACATAATAAATCATAAAATCCCATGTATTTGAAAACAGGAAAATTCCAAGGAACAGTCCCAGCAGAAATATCTCTTTCTGTTTCCAGCTTTTACCGGAATTTCTTTTTATCCATGCATATAAAATCCCCAATACTGCCAAAACAAAAAACACATTAATCACATGCGCATGTAAATCCCCAAGAACAAAAGAATATGAAGGAAATTCATGAATTGTCTCGTCCCCTGTCACAGGTGGATCAAATCCTATAAATCGTGTTGTGCTTGGAAACCAGTAATCTTCTCTTATTCCCAGTAATGTAAAAATTTTTCCATATATAATATAATGAAGGTTTCCACTCATGGATACAGATAAACCTGCTAAAATACCTCCAAAATCTGTTATCCATGCTCTTCCCCTTTTACCTAATTTATCCTTAAGCATCTGACGCACAAGACTAAATGGCAATACAAACGCAAATGCAGCTATCATGGTACGCATAAGATTGTATGTAATCTCTACCTTTGTTCCTGTAAGTTTCGTAAGAAACACCGCAAAATATTGACCACCATAATAGTAGTTAAAAGCTTTGCCAGCATACCACATATCTTCTGACGGAAGTGTTGTGCTACGCATCATAGACTTCATAAAACCAAAATCCATATATTTTTCAGTTCCATGAGCTGCCGGATGAAATCCTGCCATATATGTCCACAAAAGAAATACAACAAAGAAAATCACTTCTTCCCAATAAACAAGTTCCATATGTTTCCACGGAAAAACCTTTCTTTGTTTTCCATATATTCCATAAGCAATACTGCTCCCCCCACATAAGGTAGTAATTACGACAGAACTCAATGTGGTAAAGTGAACCACTTTTATAGAAGTCAAAATCCATACTCCATATCCGCATATCACTATTGCTATAACCTTTGAATACATCCATCCATTATCATCAAAACCTTTGAATATCTGAGCCGTTATCGGCATAAATACCAATCCAAGAATCCATAAAATTTCCCACCATATCATGAATGTAAAGAAATCGGATCCTAACAGCCAAAAAGCAACTCCTATCAATAGCCCTGCTGCCAGTAATTTAAATTTATTTACTTTTTTCATAATAATATATTTCTCCATGACTTTTTTTAATTCTTTTCTCATTCTCCTTTTACATATATTTCATTTCTTCTTACTTTGTATTTGAATAATATCATATTTATTGCAAAATTTTCTAAAATGGCGGAATTCATATATAAATTGGCGAAATTCGTTTTTCGAAAACATATTGTGGTTTTTTATGAGGTTTTCTGTCACAATATTTTCCCTCTTGACTAATTTTCTGCAAAATAAAAGACAGCGCAGGCCTACCACTACACTATCTTTCATAGATTCTATATAATTTATAAGTATAACATTACCCTTACCGTAAAAATCTGATTTGTATTCGAAACATCCATAAATCCCTGATATTTTTCTACCATCTTCCTGACATTTGCAAGACCAATGCCATGTCCTTTTTCTTCCTTCGTTGACAATAATTTATTTTTCTTTACAGCCAATTCATGTTGAAAGCTGTTTTTTATTTCCATGGAAAGCATGCCCTTTTCATAGTATATATCCACTGACATCCATTTATCTTTCGTCTGTTCTGCTGCTTCTATTGCGTTCTCTGTCAGGTTTCCCAAAATCACATTCAGATCAAATGCTGATATACACAAATCAGATGGTACTCGTACCTCATACTCTACATGATTCAGTTTCTTTTTTGCCTGTCCCAGAAGATAATTCAGCAGACTGTCAAGATTCTTATTCCCACAACTGACCAGTTCAGACTGATTCTGCATATACTCCCCCATGTCCTGTATATATTTCTGAATTTCTTCATTATTCTGATTTGCAGCCATAAGTGCAAGTTCTCCCAGATGATTTTTCATATCATGGCGTAGAGCTTTTACTTTCTCTTCCGATTGCATCAACACATCCAACTGGTGAGAATAAATGAGCATTTGTTTTTCCATAAGAGATTGTTCTTCCAGTTTCTTATACGCACTTATCAGAACATCATATAAATAGAAAATCAATAATACAACTGCCAAAACACAACATCCAAATAACACCAGCAGGATACGATTTTTTAGTTCCTGTTCAACAATAAGCAATTCTGCCAGACAAAGTGCTGAAATAACCGCCAGTATCATCCCATGCGGAGTTTTATCTTCTCCTTTATTCTTAATCAAGATTTTTTCTGAAATAACATCGCAAATCAGCAATAATGGTACAGTTATATACGCAGCACATTCACCGACTTTCCCTGTTATTGAATAATCTGTCAATAAATGAACAGATACTAAATCACATCCCATATTAGTTCCATATACAAGTAGTGTCACAAATATTTTCTTTTTCAATGCTCCTTCATAACACACTGTAATCAAAAAAATCAGCACTATATTTGTTATCACACTCATACCTGGCGAACAAAATATCAGATGCACTCCTGCTGTCAAAATAAAAAACAATACATAACAGGCTCTTTCTTTTTTCTTTTCCTCAATATCTGTCCAAAAGAACAACCTCATAAAGCGATAGATTATATATGTACGCAAAAGATTCGTGCTTAATGTAGTTATCAACGCAAACATTTACTCTCTTTCCCTCCACACACGCTCTGCCAGTTGCTTTCTCACTGATTTCCGATATGGCTGGCTGATTGGAATTGTATCTCCGTTTTTCATTTTCACAGATTCATAAGAACATTCTTCGATATAATCAAAATTGATCAGATACGACTGATGAATCTGAATGAAATTTCCCGGAATTTTCTTTGCTATTTCTTTCAGTTTGCCATTAAATTCTTTCTGTCCGTCTTTTAAAACCAGATGCACTTTTTTATTCTGACTGCTGAAATACAGAATATCTTTATATAGCACCTTGAAATAATATCCACTGCCAAAGTACTCGAAAATACCTTTTCTGACTTCCGAAATTTTCTGAATCCTGTTCATGACATTCCCAACTTTTATTTTGTCTAAAGGTTTGATCAGAAAATCTGTAGGCTGTACACGGAATAAATCCATCGCATAACTGCTGTTCGCTGAAATGTAAACAATTGCAGTTTCCATGTTTTCCTGTTCTTCTCTTATAAAACGTCCCACTTCAATTCCATTTGTTGTCAGTAATTCTATATCCAGAAATAACACATCAAGAATCTTCTTGTTTTCTCTCAGGAACCGGCACAGGCTTTCTCCCTGATACCAGATATCAATATTCATCTGAATTCTATGCTCTTTTCCATAATCATAAAGCATTTTTTCCAATTCCCCGCAGAGCCCCTCATCATCATCGCAAATGCCAATGCAAAACATTCCTTTTCTCCCTTCATACTACATGCAGTATACAGCTCTTACAACTCTATTTCAAGACAAAAGTACCCTTTGATTTCGCGTGGAGTACTCTCAGGGAAACCAAAGGGTTCACATATGAAAGTTATTATTTTTCTTTATTTGCCAAAACAATATAACGGTAAATTTCTGCAAATGGAATCTCTTTTTCTCTGCTCAACTGTGCAACGCTCTCATATTCCGGATAAAGCTGCTCTTTTCCATTCAAAGTGCATACCTTTACCTGAACTTCTCCCCATGGAGTCGGAAGGGTTCTCGTTTCTCTGGGAAGAATCGTACGTTCCATTATGCTATAACGAATTCCAATCGTAGTAGTTTCTTCAAAAATAATATTCTGAAGCGTTTCTATATCTTCTTCCTTACAGATCACATTCAGAACCCATGCAGGTCTGTTCTTTTTCATAAAAACAGGCACATAATGCACATCTCTGGCACCGGCTTTCATCAGACGTTCCATGACAAATCCCAGAACTTCTCCACTGCAGTCATCAATGTTTGTCTCCATCTTGATAATCGTATCTTTAGTTTCCTGATTTTCAGCCTTCGGATTATTTCCGATTTCCGGGTTTTTGAATTCTTCTGTCTGAGTCTTTACTTTATCTCTTCCTTTAGCCTGCTCTGTGCTTTCTGATATGAACATTGCCCTTAAGATCCCAGGGCATTCATACTGGCGTTTACCTGCACCGATTCCAATTTTCTGGATTTCAAATGTTTCCGGAAGTTTATCTTTTGTTTTCACTGCTGCCACTATCGCTGCACCTGTAGGCGTTACAAGCTCACCCTCTACCTCTGTCATTTTCAGATGTAAACGGTTGGCACTTACTATATTTGCAACTGCCGGAACCGGGATTGGCAGGATGCCATGCTGACAACGGACAGTTCCCCGTCCCTCGCAGAGAACAGGAACGATCACCTCTGTAACATCCAGATCATCCAGACAGACTGCCACAGACACAATATCCACAATAGAGTCCACTGCTCCCACCTCATGAAAATGCACCTGATCCACAGACACATTGTGTGCTTTACTCTCTGCCTCTGCAAGAATTTCAAATATACGCAATGCGATCTTCTTTGCATTCTCAGTCATTGCACTATGCTCTATAATATAGGTAATTTCTTTTATTCCACGGTGTTCGTGATGGTGATGGTCTTGCGCTGTTCCTGTGCCATGGGCGTGATTGCTCTCATGGCCTTCATGATGATGTCCATGCAGATATTCCATATCATGGTCATGATTTTCATGCTCTTTATCCAGCACAACATCAAAATCACATGCATCTATTCCGGACTTCACAACTCTGCTGATCTTTGTCTCAAATCCTGATACCTTAAGACTCTTCAGCACCCTGTCCAGCACTGAGCGGTCAGCTCCCAGATCAAGAAGAGCCGCAACCGTCATATCACCACTTATCCCTGAATAACATTCCAGATATAATGTTTTCCCCATAATCAATTTCCTTTCTCATCTGTACCTGCTGCCAGACGGTTGATCTGTGTTGCCAGATAGCCGGCACCGTAGCCGTTATCAATATTCACCACAGCAATCCCATTCGCACAGGAATTGATCATGGTAAGAAGTGCCGAAAGACCATGCATACTTGCACCATAACCCACAGAAGTCGGTACTGCGATCACAGGTCTGCTCACCAGACCGCCCATCACACTGGCAAGAGCTCCCTCCATTCCCGCAACTGCAATTACACAGTTCGCACTCTGGATCGTCTCCAGTCTGGAGAATAAACGATGCATTCCGCTGACTCCCACATCATAAATACGTTCAACATTTGTGCCAAAATACTCCGCTGTCTGTGCAGCTTCCTCAGCAACCGGAATATCTGCAGTTCCTGCTGAACACACGGCGATCTTACCAATACGCTTCTTATCTTTCTTTTCAACCTTTAAGATGCGTGAGATCGGATCATATTCCACTTCCGGAAACTTCTCCTTCACCAGTTCATACTGATGTTGGGAAGCTCTGGTTCCGAATACCTCACCGTCTTCTCTGTATAATCTTTCAAAAATATTCAGAAGATGTTCATCTGCCTTATTACTGCAGTAGATTACTTCTGCGAAACCGGTTCTTGCCTTGCGGCTTGTATCCAGCTTCGCATATCCCATTTCTTCATAACTTTCTTTCTTAAGGATTCTCTCTGCCTCTTCTACAGATACAGAACCACTTTTTACACTTTCAAGAATCTCCTGTAAGGTCATGAATTCCTCCTTTTAGAACACCACCTGCACCAGAAACATATAGACAGCCGTTCCCGCTATAATACTGAGCAGTGTATTTCTCTTCCACAAATGAAGATTTTGCTGTTATCATTCTTTTTCCTTATCAGCGCCCTTATTTCCACGCTGATCGTAGTCATCCAGGAAATTGTAGTATTCTCCATCTTTATGATATCCCATAACAGTACGAAGATTAATATCCCGCACACTGTTAAAGATATTCGTCTCGATCACACTGCTTGTATTTCTAAACTGCGCAACCAGCTCTTTCATCTCATCACGCTTGGAACCACGTCCGCCCCCACAGCTTACACAGTTCTCAGTAAAACGGCATGCACACTGAATGAAATGCAGTCCATTGGTATCTCTCCATGCCTTGATTGCAGATTCCTTGATCAGATACATAGGGCGGATCAGTTCCATTCCCTCAAAATTCTGACTGTGCAGCTTCGGCATCATAGTCTCCACCTTACCGCTGTACAGCATACCCATGAGGATCGTCTCGATCACATCATCAAAATGATGTCCCAGCGCAATCTTATTACATCCCAGCTCCTTGGCATGAGAATACAGATAACCACGTCTCATTCTCGCACAAAGATAACAGGGATTATTCTCAATTTCTGCCACTGTATCAAAAATATCACTTTCAAAAACCGTAAGAGGAATTCCCAGAAGCTCTGCATTATCCTGAATAATCTTCCAGTTATCCGCATTATAGCCCGGATTCATTACCAGAAACACCAGTTCAAAATGAATCTTCCCATGGCGCTTCAGCTCCTGAAGCAGCTTCGCCATCAGCATAGAGTCCTTACCACCTGAAATACAGACAGCAATCTTATCCCCCTCCTGGATCAGCTGATACTCATTCAAAGCCTTGGTAAACGGTCTCCAGACTGTCTTTCTGAACGTCTTGATAATACTGTGCTCAATCTCTTTCGTCTTCAGTTCCTTCTGCTCCTTAGCATCATTCTCCATAAAACGGCTCAGAGAAAGTCTCAGATACGCACGATATCCACCTTCAATATTCACAGCCTCATACCCTGCATCACTCAGCTTCTCCACACAGTCCCGGCTTCTGTCCCCCGTATGACAGAGAATATACACCATCTTCTCCTTGTCCACAGACTCCATTCTTTCCTCAAACTCATCCAGCGGAATATTCACTGCCCCCGGAAAAGATCCCCTGCTGTACTGATCCGCCGGCCGCACATCCACGATCGTGATCTTAGAAGAATCAATCTTCTCCAGCTCTTCCACACTAATTGTATTCATATATAACCTGCCTTTATCTATTAAAATCAATCACTTACCTCTGATGAATCACCCTGTATTTCCGCCCAATTCACCAGCCATCATTATACTTTGAAACCCCATGATAGTCAACATATTCCCTCGCCGTTGACTCCTTTCTCACAGCCAAATGTTACTGTTCACTCCGTTCACAGTAACGAATGATTTTCCAAACACCTTTTAACCTCATTATATACGATTCATTTTTTTCAGACACCCTTCTCAGATATATAAAATTAAAACCTCCCGGTTGAAATTTTTTTCTTATTGTCACAGACACAAAAGGAACAGAGACAATGCCCTGTTCCCCTTTTATTATTTATAAACTTTTACACCAAAGGATTCATGAATGATAGTACGAGCCTCTTCAATGGTTTTAAACTCTTCTGCTTTCAGCATCTGTGCTGTGATATTTCCGATTGCAGTTGCCTCTCCTGGACCTGCATGGATTTCTTTCTTTGTTGCCTTTGCAGTCAGCTCATTGAGATATCCTGCGTTGGAACCGCCGCCCACGATATGAATACGGCTGTAAGTCCTGCCTGTCATCTCTTCCAGCTCTTTTGCTGTCTTTGCATAGCATTCCGCAAGACTTGTGTAGATAACTGTTGCAATCTCTCCCAGAGTTTCCGGAACCTTCTGTCCTGTTCTGCGGCAGTAATCCTTAACTTCCTCTGTCATATTGTCAGGAGAAAGGAAACACTCATCATTTGCGTCTACTCTTGACGGGAAATCCTTTGCTTCCTCTGCCATTGCGCAGATTTCTGCAAAGCTGTATGCATCATTTACTTCATGACGCACAGACTGGATCATCCAGAGTCCCATGATATTCTTCAGGTAACGGAAACGGCCTGCATAACCGCCTTCATTTGTGAAGTTCATCTCACAGCTCTTCTCAGAGCAGTCAGCTTCTTTTCTCTCAATTCCCATCAGTGACCATGTTCCTGAACTGATGTAAATAAAGTCATCATCATTTGCAGGAACTGCCAGTACAGCGGATCCTGTATCATGTGTTGCAGGTGCAACTACTTCCAGATCAAAGCCCACTTCTTCCCTGATCTTATCTGACAGATGTCCGATGCCTGTTCCGGGCATAATCAGCTTCTGGAACATTTTTCTCGGATAACCGAGCATATCGATCAGTTCATAATCCCAGTCCTTAGTGATCGGGCTTACAAGCTGTCCTGTCGTAGCTTCTGTGTACTCACAGGTTTTCTGTCCTGTAAGAAGGAAATGGAAATAATCCGGCACATGAAGAAGTGTCTCCGCCTGTTCCAGATATTCCGGATGTTTCTTTTTCACTGCCATCAGCTGATAGATCGTATTATAATCAGCTTTCTGGATACCTGTTCTTGCATAGAGATCTTTCAGGGAAATTGCCTTATAAACTTCTTTATCCATTCCCTCTGTACGGTGGTCACGATATCCTACTGTATTTCCAAGAACATTGTCATTTTTGTCCAGAAGTACGAAGTCAACGCCCCATGTGTCCACGCCCATACTTACCGGAATCTTGCCAATTTCTTTACATTTCTTCAGACCATTTACTACCTCTTTGAAAAGACGGTCAAATTCCCAGCAGAGTTCTCCGTCTTTCTTTACCATTCCATTCTCAAAACGATAAATTTCTTCCAGAACCATTTTTCCGTTTTCCATATGTCCAATGATGTGACGTCCGCTGGATGCTCCGATATCTACTGCTAAATAATATGCTGCCATTGCAAAACCTCCTCAATATATGAATTTATACGCTTTTCATATCTGATGATTTCATTTTATCTCAACTTACTCCCCAAAATAAGAACCTTGTTTGTCTGAAAAAGTGTCCTTATTTGCTCTTTTGAAATCTATCGTCGAAATAAGTATCTTTACAACTTAATAAAATCATCATTTCCAATCATTGTTTTATTGTTTGAACAACAACGCCGCACTTGCCATACGGCAGTGCGGCGTCTGTATTTGTATTAATAATTAATACTTAATTCTAAGGATTCATTTCCTCTCGATATTTACTTATCGATTAGTCATAAAGGTTAGGAGCGATTTCTTCGCTGTCCATGTTTGTGGAATCATACCAGTATCCATCTGTAGGAACATCTTCAAGTTCCTGTCCGTTAGCTGCTGCTGTCAGAGCGTAGATTGCATAGTAACCCATCATCAGAGGAGACTGTGTAACAGCACCGATGAATGTTCCATCCTGTACAGCGGCTTTAATGATAGAACCAGCATCGAAACCAACACCGATAACATCGCCTGCTCCTGCGTCAGAACCAAGAACGTTCAGGTTAGCATTAGCTGCAAGAACACCTTCTGCTGCTGTCTGGTTGGAACCGAAGATAGCGATGCAGTTTTCCTGAGAAAGGATTGCCTGAGCCTCTGTTGAGCAAAGCTCTACAGTTGTCTGTGCAGGAACAGCGACCTGGATAACAACGTCTGCGTCTGCTTCTTTTGCATCTGCACCTTTAGCTGCGTTTACATAGAACTCGTTACCTTTAACTGCAACTGTTTTTCCGTCAGCCTGAATAAGTTCGATCATTTTGTCAATGAATCCGCCACCACGCTGCTGGATGTTCTGACCTGTAGCATCCTGGTTAACTTCACCGATGATAACCTGTCCATCTGCATTAGCTATAACATCTTTGATGGAATTATACATGTTTTCAGCTGCAACAGAACCAGCCTGTGTGTTATCTGTACAAACTTCACATACTACAGATCCTTCCGGAGCATCAGCGATACCTGTATCAAATGTTACTACCGGGATTCCTTTGTCAGCACATTCCTGAAGTGCATCAAGAACAGAAGATGTATCACATGCAGCAAGACCTAATCCGGCCGGCTTTGCAGCGATTGCTGTGTTGATCATGTTAACCTGGTCAGCGATATCAGATTCACTGTTTGGTCCCTGTGCTTTGTATGTAACACCAAGTTCATCAGCAGCTTTCTTCATACCTTCCTGAGCTGCATCCCAGTATGTAGACTGGAAAGATTTAACCATCATCGGGAAATCATAAGCTTCATTAGCTTTCAGATCTTTGAACTGTTCCGGCATATCGGCTGCCATAACGCTTGATGCGGACATTCCTGCTACCATTGCTGCACACATAACTAATGCGATCACTTTTTTTGCTTTCATTTAAAATTTCCTCCTTTTAAATATACAATTTAATATAGTTTTTTATAAATGATACCCCGGAGACTTCCTCTCTCGTTCCGCCTTCCCCAAAATACACATATGACAATACTGTCGCCGAACATCCCCTGGAAGCCCTCCGTTGTTTCATATCCTGCTGTTTTGCATCTGTCGTAAGATGCATTTTTCTTTATTCAGTTTTGAAAATTATTTTGCTGCTGCTTTCTTTTCTTTCATGATATCGATCAGTACTGCGATGATAAGAACCGCACCGGTAATGATCTGCTGCCAGTTTGCCTGCAGTCCGATATATGGAAGACCGGTCTTCAGAAGCATGATAACGAAGATACCGGCTAAAGTACCGATTACTGATCCATAACCACCTGTTGCTGCAACACCACCTACGAATACTCCACCGATGGCATCCATTTCAAGTCCTGCACCGGTACCAGGCTGTACAGTTGGTGTAACTGCCGCATATGCGATAGCTGCAAGACCTGTGAAGAGTCCGCATACTACATATACCATAACATGATAGAATTTAACGTTGATTCCCGAAAGAGCTGCTGCTTCTTTATTGGAACCGATCGCGATCGTATAACGACCGAATTTTGTATGATTCAGAACATATTCCATTACAAGGACCAGAATAATCATCCATAAGAAACCGATAGGATAACGGGAAGCACTTCTTCCTGTTCCAACTGTAATCTTAAAGATTGAATGGAACCATCCGCCCTCCTGTGTAAGTCCCGGCCAGGGAGTGGCACTGCACAGGGATCCTGCACCTCGGGTAATCATACAGGTACAAAGTGTTGCAAGGAATGGCGGCAGATTCATAACACCGATCAGCACACCATTTGCTGCTCCTACAATAATTCCAAGTACAATGCAAAGTAACATTGCAAGTACAACCGGAAGATTATTATTTCTTACCAGAGATCCTGCGATCAATGCGTAACATACCATACCTGTTCCGATTGACAGGTCTACACCTCCTGTAATAAGAGGGAATGTAACACCGATTGCCATCAGAAGATCATAATATGAGAAATCCAGCATACTCAGGATTGTGGTATACTGTCTGAACTCCCTGCTCTTAAAGGAGAAAATTGCAAACAGTACAATAATAACCAGTAATACAATAAATCTCTGATCACTTAAAATACTTTTTTTCTTCTTAGTCATGACTATCCTCCTTAATCGATATTTCTTGTAG